>ENA-OYWJ01000105-OYWJ01000105.1-human-gut-metagenome-genome-assembly--contig:-NODE-105-length-43485-cov-20.070297_pt1 | contig 43485 bp, 30 predicted proteins | sample MGYA00244169_ERZ653395 | MGnify/ENA primary metagenome ERZ653395 (study PRJEB26926, sample SAMN06165120) | human gut metagenome | biome: ENVO:00009003; feature: ENVO:2100002; material: ENVO:00002003...
GACGACTCACAGGTGCGCGAATATGCTCGCACCTGGAAGTGCAACTCACTAGCCATCAGGCAGATGACATTTTAGGTGCGCAAGGTTTTTCACACCTGGAAGTCCTGAACACCAACAGAACGCTCTGTAACTAAGCCGACGACTCACAGGTGCGCGAATATGCTCGCACCTGGAAGTGCAACTCACTAGCCACCAGGCAGATGACATTTTAGGTGCGCAAGGTTTTTCACACCTGGAAGAGCGGGGGCCTATGGTTTATGGGGCAGAAAACGTACGGCAAAAGCTCCTTGTTAGCCGCTCCTTCTCAAGGCTTAAGGCGATGTCTGAATATTCTAGAGCGACATCAAGAACAAGATGACCTTCTTGACACCTTGGCGGATAGCCTCAAGTGCCTTGCTGATCTGGTTACGTACGGTGTTCTCGGAAAGGCCGAGCGACTGAGCGATCTCGCTATACTTCATCCCGTCGCGGCGGCTCATCAGGAATATTCTCCTCCTTTTGGCCGGAAGGCGGTCAATGGCCGACCAGATCCGCGCCTCTTTAACGGAATTGTCCACGGCCTCATCATCGGAAATCGCCACGTCATCCTCAACCGGAAGTATCTCATTCTCAAGGCTGTCCAGCGACACATCCTGCCGTTGCCTCCTGATGGCATCAATGCACCGATTCCTCACAGCCGTGTAAAGATAAGCCCTCGGACTATCAATCCCGTCACTCGCCGCCTGCTTCATCCAATATGCCGTGAAAGCCTCCTGTACCAGATCCTCGATCAGATCCTTGTCCTTGAGATAGTGCAGCGCATAGACACACAAAGGCCTGTAGTAAAGCCTGAACAAAGAATCTATGTCCGCTGTCCGCACCATAACACCGCAAAGTTAACCACTCCCTGGCATATTGCCAAATTCTCGTCCACACAAGGCAAAACAAGGCAAGAACTCGGGCACAATGCAAAAGTGCCTCCTCAACAATTGAGTAAGTACTTAGAAAACAGCCACTCATAAACATTTTCAAAGCTTTATCGACAAAATTATAACTTCGGTTATTATAATCACAGTTATAATTTTCCGTGCAAGTACTGAAAACAAATGACATTCAAAGACATAGACAATATAGGAAAAAATATTTCGAACCGGAATCAACTTTGGCACGGAAATGGCATAATCCCCTGACGACATAAATATTTTTACTCATAAACCAAAAACTGACTCAATAGTTATTTCATAAGTATTGAATAAGATTAGCCGAAGCCGGGTGAGAACCTCGCTTCGGTTTTTGCTTTATATCTCGGGATAAAGGAGGTAAGGCGCGCGGCGGGACTTGAAGTTTTCGACATCGGAGGCCCAACGGGCGGAGATCTCGGCGGCGGAGGAACCGTTCCCTATCATCGAGCGGAACCAGTCCACACCGGCGAGAAGTTCAAAGAAGTTGTTCTTACCGAAGAACTTATCGCCCATATTCAGATTGCGGTAAGCATCGATGACATATTCAAGATTGATCTTTTCCGCCCAAATGTCGCGGAGCGGCTTGCGGCGAAGGTCAACGCCGTGGCACTCCTCATCCAGGAACTGCGGGCTTTTCGCGCCGGGGATGCTTCGAGGCACAAAGGAGAAGGAATATCCCGTCATCGCCGGATGCCCGTAGGTCTCAAACGGGAACTGCGTGCCGCGGCCGAGGCTGACCACCGTACCCTCGAAGTAGCAGGTTGATGAATATAGGTACACGGCCCTCATGTCCTTAATGTTCGGGGAAGGCGGCAGGATAAGGCTGTAGCGGGTGTTATGGGTGTAATTCAGGCACGGAATCACAGTCAGGTCGCAGGTACCGTTCTCCAGCCATTTCTCGCCGTTGATCATCAGCGCCAACTCACCGAGCGTCATTCCGTGAACAGTCGTGATCGGCAGCCAACCGACACCGGACTTGAATTTCATATCCAGGACAGGACCGTCAACATAGAAGCCGTTCGGGTTCGGGCGGTCAAGAATGACGACCTGTTTCCCGTCTCTGGCGCAGGCCTCCATCAGATGATGCATTGTGATATAATAGGTATAGTACCTAAGGCCTACATCCTGAATATCAATCACAAGGACATCAAACTTATCGGTTTTCTCCTTGCTCGGAATCCGTGAGCCTTTCTCGTAAAGCGACAGGATCTCCACTCCGGTTTTCTCGTCCACACTGCTGCTGACGTGCTCTCCGGCATCGGCGTTGCCACGGAAGCCGTGCTCCGGAGAGAAGATTGCCTTGACATCTACTCCTTTTTCGATCAAGGCATCAACAATGTGCTGACCGTACTCAATCTTTCCGCCAGGGACGGAAGGTTCGGTGAACGGGATCAAGGAAATCTCATCAACTCTCTTTCGAGGAAAGCACCCGCCATATTCAGCAAGAGCGTCTGCCAACTTGGAGCCGGTCACCTTGTCTCCGACTATACCCGTCTGATTGCTGAACACCGCAACCCGCTTCCCTTGCAGCAGCGGCTGGTACTCCTCGAACCTCTCGTCACCAAGCACTACTCTTCTTGAATATGTCCGTGCGGCAAGCACGTCAGTCAAAGATATCGCTATTATTGTAATAATCAAGAATTTAAGATTGTGTCCCATAATCATTGGTCATTTTCTGGTTCAAGATACGAAATTTCGCAAAGAAGACACAAAAAAAGATTTGATTATAGAAATATTCATCGGGCACTTCGACAAGCTCAGTGACCGGTGGACTACGGCATCGAACCACCGACGAGGTCGAGGATCTCGGAGGTGATCTTTTGCTGACGGCCCTTGTTATATTCAAGAGTGAGTTCCTGAAGGAGGTCGTTGCCGTTGTCGGTGGCGAGCTGCATCGCGACGGTGCGGGCGGCGTGCTCGGCGGCGGCGCTGTCCAGCAGGGTGGTGAATATGCGAAGGCGGATTACCTTCGGGAGGAGGGTGGCTATCAAGGCCTCCTTGGATGGCTCTACGATCAGGTCTTCTGTGGTTGGTGAGCCCTGTCGAACCACCGGCGCTCCGACAGGCTCAGCGCCCCTGTTCGTGTCGGATTCAGAGGCGGAATCTGCGATCTTTCCGGCCTGAAGGTCAGCGGTGGCATCAGCCAAAGACAGGGGCAGGTAAGTCTGCCGGGTTGTCGGCTGTGAAGATGTTGATTTATAGTGATTATAAACCAGCTCCACCTTGTCGAACCGACCGGAGACAAAGCCGTCAAACAGTTCCTGAGCCAAAGCGGAGGCCGCATCGTATGACGGAGAATCCGACATCTTCGTGAAATCCGCGGGACTTGGGAAGCCAAGCTTCTTCATCGCCTCCGCCATCTTTCGGCCTACGGAATAGACCGTGATGTCGGCATCGCCAAGACCTGAGGCACGGTATTCATTGATCACCGCTGTGGCCTCCCGGATGACGTTGGAATTGAACGCGCCGCACAGCGAAGAGTTGGATGCGAAGGCGACAATCGCAACCTTTCGCACCTCACGCTGAGCCATCAATGAATATGCCCCGTCCATCCCCGCCAGGTCGTGCCGGTTCGACAGGCTCAACCGATCACCACTCTGGTCAAATCCACGTTCAGCTGATCCTGAGCCACGTACGGAACCATCTTCCGAAGCCGCGGCGGAAATATTCATTGCCCCCATCAGGTCGATGAGCATCGAGTGCAGTCGCCTCTCGTACGGAAGCATGTTCTGAATCGCCATCTGCGCTTTCTGCAGCTTCGCGGCTGCCACCATCTTCATCGCCGAGGTGATCGCCAGAGTGCTGCTGATGGAATTGATCCTGCCCTTTATCTCCTTCAGTGACGGCATATTCTTCTACAACTAATTGAACTTCTTGACTTTCATCTTCCTTTTGCCGGAATCTATAAGAATTGACCTCACCACGCCGGAAGCCACATCCTCGATCACGTTGAACAGTTCCGGATCCACCTTTCCCGCCGACAGTTTGTCAAGTACATCGGTCTGATGGGTAGCCCTCATCCGTTCAAGGAACAGGACATCGAACTCATGCACCTGATCCAGGCTGATGTCCTTCATCAAGCCGTGGGTGCCGCAATAAAGGACGGCGACCTCCTCACCGACTGGCATCGGAGAGTACTGCGGCTGGATCAGCTGCTGATTGTTCTTGCGGCCCTTGTCCAGAACCATTTCCGTCACTCTGTCCACATCCGATGAATACTTCGAGAATGACTCCAGCTCGTTGAACTGCGCCTGCTCGATCTTCAGGGTTCCGGCCACACTCTTCATCGACTTCACCTGAGCGGCTCCGCCGACACGGGACACGGAGATGCCCACATTGATGGCCGGACGCTGGCCCTGGTTGAACAGGTCAGTCTCAAGGTAGATCTGACCGTCGGTGATGGAAATCACGTTGGTCGGGATGTAGGCGGACACGTCGCCGGCCTGGGTCTCGATGATCGGAAGGGCTGTCAGCGACCCGCCGGCCTTGACCTTGCCCTTCAACGAATCCGGAAGGTCATTCATCCGCTCAGCGACCTCCTGCTGATCAATGATCTTGGCAGCTCTCTCAAGAAGCCTTGAGTGAAGGTAGAACACATCACCCGGATAGGCCTCACGTCCTGAAGGTCGGCGAAGGATCAGGGAAACCTCACGGTAGGCCACAGCCTGCTTTGAAAGGTCGTCATAGACAACGAGGGCGGCACGGCCGGTGTCACGGAAATATTCCCCGACAGCGGCTCCGGCGAACGGTGCGAAATATTGCAGGGCGGCTGGATCGGCGGCGGTGGCGGCGATGACAACCGTGTAGTCCATCGCACCCTTCGAGCGGAGCGTCTCCACGATGTTGGCCACGGTGGAACCCTTCTGTCCGATAGCCACATAGATGCAATAGACAGGATTCCCGGCCTCATAGTTGGCGCGCTGGTTGATGATCGTGTCGATGGCGATGGCGGTCTTGCCGGTCTGACGGTCGCCGATGATGAGTTCCCTCTGGCCACGGCCGATCGGGATCATCGAGTCGATCGCCATGATTCCGGTCTGGAGAGGCTCGGTGACGGGCTGACGGAATATTACACCGGGAGCCTTGCGCTCCAGCGGCATCTCCGTCAGGTCTCCTTCGACCTTGCCGAGTCCGTCAAGCGGAACGCCAAGCGGATCGACCACTCTTCCGAGCATCTGCTCGCCGACCTTGATGGAGGCGATCCGTCCGGTTCTGCGGACTGTCATTCCTTCCTTGACCTCATCGGTAGGGCCGAGAAGCACGGCACCGACATTGTCCTGCTCAAGGTTCATCACGACACCCATGACTCCGCTCTCGAATTCGAGCAGTTCTCCGGCCTCGGCGTTGGTCAGGCCGTACATTCTGGCCACACCGTCGCTGACCTGAAGGACTTTGCCGATTTCCTCGAACTGGAGGGAGGTGTCGATGTCTTTCAGCTGTTCCAGAAGCACCTGGGAGATTTCACTTGGTTTTATGTTGTCCATACTAAACTATTCTTCTGTTCTTTTCTATGAATTGACGCCGGATGAAATCGAGCTGGCGGGAGACGCTAGCGTCCAGGACGGTGTCCTCGACCTCGAATAAGAAGCCGCCTATGAGGGACGGGTTGACTTCGGTTTTCAGGATCAGCCTGCAGCCGGTCTGTTTCTCGACCAAATCACGGAGACGGGACTCCAATGCCGGTCGCTGAGCTTGTCGAAGCGACCCTTCGACAGGCACAGGGTCCGAAGGAGTTGGCTCAGGGTCCAGCAGTGCCGGATCGGCAACCACGAGCCTCGCTCGTTTGATGTGACGCGAGCGGTAATATTCAATGATGAAGGTTGTCAAAACCAGTCGGACATCACCGATGCGACCGTTGCGGATCAGCAATTCGAGGAATTTATGCAGCTCCTGAGCCATCGAATCTTTCAATGAAGCCTCAAAAAGCGAGATTTTCTGAACCGCCGCAACCGCAGGATCATCCACAGCACGCCGGAAATCAGGCACTTCGTCAAGAGCCTTCTCAATGACCTGCACCTGGGCCGCAACCAACTCACCGGAGCCGGTCTCTTCGACCAGCTTCAGAAGTGCGGTGGCGTAACGTGTCGCGATAATTCCTGTGTTCATAGCATCAATTCTTCAAGTCCTTAGACGAGGAAACCTCATCCACAAACCTATCAACCAGAGCCGACTGCTCAGCACCATCCGAAAGGCTCGCCTTCAGCACCTTCTCGGCGACGCTGACGGAAAGCAGCGCGACCTCCTTGCGGACATCCCGCAAAGCGCTCTCCTTCTCGGCGGCGATCTGCGTGCGAGCCTGATCCAGAATGCGGGAAGCCTCCTCCCTCGCCTGAACCTTCGCCTGCTCGACGATGTTGTCCCTCGAAGCCGCGGCCTCCTTCAGAATCCGGCTCTGCTCCTGCCTGGTCTCCTCGATCATCCGGGACTGTTCCTCAGCCAGGTTGCGAAGCCTCTCCTCCGCCTCCTTGGCCGCCTTGATGGATTCACCTATCCTCTGCGCCCTCTTCTCGACCGAGCCGGTGATCATAGGGAAGCCCCACTTCGCCAGCACGAAGAAGACGATGCCGAAGATCAGCGTCATCCAGACAAGCAATCCGAAATCAGGAGTGATGAGTGACATTTGCTATTTCGCGATAAGACAAACAACGATAGCGAACAGACAGGCACCTTCGATGAGGGCGCTGACGATGATGGCCGTCATTCTGTAGTGGTCAGCCTTCTCCGGCTGGCGCGCGCCGGCCTCAAGGGAAGCCGTACCGATCTTACCGATACCGAAAGCGGCGGCGAAAGCAGCCAGACCAGCACCAAGAGCCGCACCTACTCTACCAAGAGAGAGGGCCTGAAGCAACATTGTAGAAAGTAACATAATCCTATGATTTTAAATTAATTATTCTGAATATTCCAAAATTATTCCGAAGCCTCCGGTCTCTGCCGCGACAGCCCGATGAAGACGGCCGACAGCATCGTGAAGACGTAGGCCTGAATGAACGCCACAAGCAGTTCCAGACAATCCATAAACACACCCAGCAAGACAGCCACGACCGTAAGGCTGCCGTTCAAGGCGGCTCCAAGCTCAGCGGTCAGGAATATCACAGCCACGACTCCAAGAATCATGAAGTGTCCTGCGAGGATGTTGGCGAAAAGCCTGACCATCAAGCTGAAAGGCTTTGTGAATATTCCGATTATCTCAATCGCCGGCATCAACGGAAGCGGCACCTTCAGCCAGGTCGGAACCTCCGGCCAAAGAATATCCTTCCAATAATGCTTGTTTCCGAATATATTGACAATGAAGAAGGTGAACAGTGCCAGCACGAGCGTCACGGCGATGTTGCCGGTGATGTTCGCTCCACCAGGGAAGAACGGCACGATACCCATCAGGTTGTTTATGAATATGAAGAAGAACGCTGTCAGCAGGTAAGGCGAGTATCTCTTGTAGTCCTCACCAACGCAGCTTTTTATGACATCATCCTCTATCATCGTGACGAGCATCTCCATCAGGCCGACTCCGCCTTTCGGGGCCTCCTCACGGGCGTCGTGTTTCCGGTACCATTTGGCGGTTCCGAGCACGATGAACAGCAGCAGAGCGCAGTTGATCATCAGGCCGAACACATTCTTGGTGATGGAAAAGTCCCACGGCCTTATCTCTGAGCCGTCAGCGGCACGTTCCACAATCTTGTTCTCGTACTTGCTTCCAGCCGGGGCGATGTAGAATCCTTCATATTCCCCGTGCTCCAAATGCTTGGAACTGAATATATGGAAGCCGTTGCCGGTCTTGCTGGCTACTATCACAGGCAGAGGGATGCTGACCGGATGGCCTTTCACCGTGGTGATGTGCCACTCGTAGGAGTCGCGGACGTGGCCGTAGAGATATTCATCCATATCAAAGCCACCACCCTTCTCCTCCGCGGCCAAAGACAACGGAAGCAAAAGACCAATGAATATGTAGATCCACTTTCTCATCACAGTTCCACGCAAGCTACAACGTGATTATCATTAACTTCCACAAAGCCAGAGGAAATCGCCACCTTGTCCGTGCCCTCACCGTTACGATAAGCAATCACGCCCTTCTCCAACGAAGAGATCAGCGGAGCGTGATCCAGCAGGACCTCGAAACGGCCCTTCGTGCCGGGAAGCTCCACAGCCTCAACGGCAGCGTGAACCAATGTCCTTTCAGGTGAAATGACATCCAGAATCATCTCTGAGGTTTTCTCTGACATATTCCTAAAACTTTCTCCGGTATATTCCTACTTCGCCTGAGCGAGAATAGCCTCGCCCTTCTTGATCGCGTCGTCCAAGGTGCCGACATTGAGGAACGCCTGTTCCGGCAGGTAGTCAACCTCTCCGTCGAGGATCCTGCGGAAGCCATCGATTGTGTCCTGGATGTCCACCATCACGCCCGGCACGCCAGTAAACTGCTCAGCCACAGCGAACGGCTGCGACAGGAACCGCTGCACACGGCGCGCGCGGTTCACCGTCAGTTTGTCCTCGTCCGAAAGCTCGTCCATGCCGAGGATGGCGATGATGTCCTGAAGCTCCTTGTTCCTCTGGAGGATCTGCTTGACCCTCTGGGCGGTGTCGTAGTGATCCTGCCCGACGATGTTCGGATCAAGGATTCTGGAAGTGGACTCCAGCGGATCCACGGCCGGGTATATTCCTAACTCAGTGATCTTTCTGCTGAGCACCGTCGTTGCATCGAGGTGGGAGAAGGTGGTCGCCGGAGCCGGGTCGGTCAAGTCGTCCGCCGGCACGTAGACAGCCTGCACCGAAGTGATCGAGCCGTTCTTCGTCGAAGTGATGCGCTCCTGCATCTGGCCCATCTCCGTGGCAAGTGTCGGCTGGTAACCCACGGCGGAAGGCATTCGTCCCAACAGGGCGGACACCTCGGAACCGGCCTGGGTGAACCTGAATATGTTGTCGATGAAGAAGAGGATGTCCCTCGGGCCGTCACCCTTGTCACTGTCTCTGAAAGACTCGGCGAGGGTCAGTCCGGACAGGGCCACTGAGGAACGCGCTCCCGGCGGTTCGTTCATCTGGCCGAACACCATCGCCACCTGGGATTTCTCAAGTTCTTTGCGATCGACCTTGGAGAGATCCCAATGGCCTTCCTCCATCGACTTCACGAACTCGTCACCATACTTGATGACACCGGATTCGATCATCTCACGAAGCAGGTCATTACCTTCCCTGGTACGCTCCCCTACTCCGGCGAAGATTGAGAATCCGTTATGTTTCTTGGCAATATTATTAATCAACTCCTTGATGAGCACCGTCTTGCCGACTCCCGCGCCGCCGAAAAGGCCGATCTTACCACCTTTCAGATACGGCTCCAGAAGGTCAATGACCTTGATGCCGGTGTAAAGCACTTCCTGCGAGGTCTTGAGATCCTCGAACTTAGGAGGCTCACGGTGTATAGGCAAGGAATTGTCTTCGTTGAGATCGCCGAGTCCGTCAATGGAATCCCCGACAACGTTCATGACACGGCCTCTGATCTGCGCCCCGGTAGGCATCGAGATCGGAGCGTGAGTGTTCACAGCCTTCATTCCGCGTCTCAAACCGTCTGTCGAGTCCATAGCGACACACCTTACAGTGTCTTCACCGATATGTTGCTGAACCTCAATGACCAAAGGCCTTTTTCCCTCGCCTCTTTCGACATCAAGAGCGTCGTGAATACGCGGAAGCTGAGCCTCCTCATCAGTCACATCGAAATGGACATCCACCACAGGTCCGATGACCTGGGCAATGTACCCTATGTTTTCTTTTTCTGCCATTTTGAATATGGTTGTTAACGTGTCGCTCACGCGACGGAATTCCATTGCTGAAAAATCCAAGCCAAATTTACACAAATTCCCCCAAACGACAAAAAAGCGGGCCGATTTTAACATCGAACCCGCCTTTTTTAAGACTTTTTGATATATTCGATAATTGCTATCGAAATTACTTAAGTTTCTTGTAGCCATACTGGGCTGTCTCGCCGAGCTCCATCTCGATCTTCATCAGACGGTTGTACTTGGCGATACGGTCGGTGCGGCTGAGGGAACCGGTCTTGATCTGACCGCTGTTGGTAGCGACAGCGATGTCAGCGATCGTGGTGTCCTCGGTCTCGCCTGAACGGTGAGAGGTAACGGTGGTGTAGCCGTGACGGTGAGCCATCTCGATGGCGTCGAGGGTCTCGGTCAGGGAACCGATCTGGTTAACCTTGATGAGGATGGAGTTACCAGCGCCCATCTTGATACCCTTCTCAAGGTACTTGGTGTTGGTAACGAAAAGGTCGTCACCTACAAGCTGGCACTTGCCACCGATAGCGGCGGTAAGCTTAACCCAGCCTTCCCAGTCTTCCTCGCTGAGGCCGTCCTCGATGGAGTCGATAGGATACTTGGTGATGAGCTCCTCAAGGTAAGCGATCTGCTCCTCGGTAGAGAGTTTCTTTCCCTCTGGATCCTTGGCCATACCGGTCTTGAGCTGCTTGTAGTCATAGAAGAACTTGCCGCCCTCTTTGAAGCAGAACTCTGATGCGGCGCAGTCCATAGCGATGGTAACATCAGCGCCTGGCTTGTAACCAGCCTTCTCGATAGCCTCCATAATGCAGTCGAGAGCGTCGTTGATGCCGCCCAGCTTTGGAGCGAAACCACCCTCGTCACCGACAGCGGTAGAGAGTCCGCGGCCCTTGAGAACCTTCTGGAGAGCGTGGAACACCTCGGCACCCATTCTTACACCTTCGGCGATGCTCTTGGCGCCTACAGGACGGATCATGAACTCCTGGAAAGCGATAGGAGCGTCTGAGTGGGCCCCACCGTTGATGATATTCATCATAGGAACAGGAAGCACGTGGCCGTTGGTTCCACCGATGTAGCGGTAGAGAGGAATGTCAAGGTAGTTGGCGGCGGCGTGAGCGACAGCGAGGGAAACACCGAGGATGGCGTTTGCGCCGAGGTTGCTCTTGGTGGCGGTGCCGTCGAGTTTGATCATAGCCTCATCGATAGCCCTCTGCTCAAGGCAGGACATTCCGATGATTTCTGGAGCGATCTTCTCGTTGATGTTGGCGACAGCCTTGAGAACGCCCTTTCCGCCGTAGCGCTTAGGGTCACCGTCACGAAGCTCAAGAGCCTCGTTCTCGCCTGTTGATGCGCCTGATGGAACGGAAGCGACACCGATGATGCCGGATTCGAGTTCAACTTCACACTCGATTGTAGGGTTTCCTCTTGAATCAAGAATCTCCCTGCCAGTAACACGTACAATTCTCATAATAAAATAATGTATTTATTAACTTACTGTTTTAGTCTCAAAAAAAGGCCGGGGGTTGAAACCCAGCCTTTATATTCTTTCAATTATCACGCCAGATTATTTAACGAGGCAGACAGCGACACGGTTCTCCTCAGGAGTCTCGAATGGATTGACGGTGTCACCGAAATACTCAGTGATGATCCTGTCCTTGTTGATGCCGGCGGCAACGATGGCCTCAGCGACAACCTCAGCTCTCTTCTCGGAGAGGAACTTGTTTCTCTTGGCGGTACCAGTGGCCTTGTCAGCGTAACCGGAAACGCGAACCTTGGTGTCAGGGTTGGCCTTGAGAGCCTCGACAACCTCATCGATCTTGAGCTGCTCGCTCTCACGGATGTCCCACTTGTTGATGACGAAGAGGATGTTGCGTGAAAGTGACTCGAATGCAGGAACAACCTCAACCTTCTCCTCAACTACTGGTTCTGGTTCTGGTTCTGGTTTAACAACAGGTGCCGGTGCCGGAACTGGAACAGGTGCCGGAGCTGGCTTTGCCTTTCCGAAGCTGAAGGTAAGACCTGCGACAGCCTTGATCTGGAAGTCAGCCTTTGAGCCCTTCTTAGAGTTGAAGTGGTCGTCAAGGAAGCTGCAGTTACCCTCAAGGTTGAGAGCGATGACGTCGGTGAGACGGATGTTGAGGCCGGCACCTGTTCTGAAAGCAGGTGAGATCTTGTTGTCCTCCCAGAGGTAACCACTGCGGAACTGATCCTTAACCTTTACGGCATCGTCGTTGTTGAATGCGTAATTGACACCTACACCACCGAAGATGTAAGGATTCAGGGTTCTGTCGAACTTATAGCCTGCGAAGATGGACGCGACATCGATCATGAGGTCAGCCGCACCCTCGACATAGTTGAACTTGTAGACTGTGGTAGGACCATTCACGGCACCCTTAGCCTGCCAGCCGTTGACATTGAGCCTTGCTCCGAAAACCGGAGAGAACTGATAGCCGAATGAGACAGCTGCCGAAGGCGAGATAAGGTCAGAGAATGAGGTCTCACCGATAGTGTGAGCCGCACCACCCTGAAGCTGCATAAACCAATAAGGGTTAAAGTCCTTCTTCTGTGCGTTCGCAACGGACAGAGAAGCCACAAGCACCATGCTTGCGAGAATAGCGAAAAAACGTTTCATAATATTATTGAATATAAATTGCACATTTATCGACGCTAAATTACGACAATTTTTCCAATCTGCAAAATTGACTATAAAATATAACGAATAAACGTGAATGTTTTTTTTGGACACACATCACTTCAACGTTCAATCTTTCAAGCATCCCAGAGGTATTATCTTGACTCCGTCCGGTCTTGTGTAGGCCATTTGGCCACCTGTTATGATCACAAGCAGATCCGGTTCCCTCAGCGGGTTTTGCCTCTCTGATTCGTTATGCTTTTTTATCAGTTGTTTGAGTTCAAGCAGATGCGCGGCCCCTTCCTCGATCTCGCGGCTGCCAAGCTTGCATTCAATCAAGGCATAGCGTCCGTCCGACAGATGCAGTACGATGTCCGCCTCAAGGCCGTACCTGTCCCGATAGTAGGAAATGTGACTATCCTGATCCATCGTGTAGGCACGAAGGTCACGCACACACATTTGCTCGAACAAAAAACCGAACGTTTTCAGCTGTGTCATCAGGATATCCGGAGATAATCCTAAGGCGGCGACCGCGACAGAAGGATCACAGAAGGATCTTTTAGGGGTGCTCCTGATGTTTGACTTACTCCTTATCGCAGGACACCAGGCACCGATATCCTGAATGACAAACAACTTTTCCAACGCCTTGACATAATCATCAAAAGTGTCCGAAGAGCAACTGACCTCTCCGGAAGAAGTGACATCCGAGAGCATAGATGTCTTTTTGGCAACCGTAGAAATATTGCGGGCGTATGAACGCATTATCATCGCCGCGGTCTTCTCGTCACGCTGAACCCCGTCTATTCTTGAGATGTCCTCTGAACACACACTCTTCAGGTAATTCTTGGCCACAAGCAGCCGAACCTTATTTTTGACTGGAATAAGTGACGCTGGCCAACCACCACGACAAGCCGCGAGAATCAAATCCTCCACCGACAACTTAGAAGTCTTCCCGTCAATATCATATTCAGGATTACTGAATAGTTCCTTGACCGACACCAGTCCCGTTGACTCCCTTGACTCCCACAAACTCATAGGGAGCATCTTCATTTTTGCGATCCGGCCTGTTCCAGAATGTCTGGTCTCCTCTTTTTTCACCCTATTGGAACCGGTAAGGATGAACTGTCCGGGGACACCCCCTCTCTTATCACATATAGTACGGACGGCATCCCAGATCACAGGTGCGTCCTGCCATTCGTCAATAAGGCGCGGAGTGTCCCCCTTCAGAAGAAGCGATGGCTTGGAAGCCGCCGTCGCCAGATATTCATCTCTCATATCAACATCCTGCAAACTAATGGAACTATTCGCCTTTTGACTGCACGTTGTAGTCTTTCCACACCATTTTGGTCCTTCGACAAGCACCGCACCCGAGGCCTCAAGGTTGTCTTGCAGTATGCCATCAGCAATTCTACTGAGATATTCCATAACAGATCCAATTATTTGCCAAAGGTATGAAATTTAATGATAAAGAGCAAACCAATCGGCGTTTTCGTGGCATTTCAATCGGCATTTTCGTGGCATTTTAATCGGCATTTTCGTGGATGCGCCAGTTCAAAAACGTACAAGCACGAAAAAAGCAGGCCGACACACGATAGTGCCGTTGGCCGGAATTAAGGTCTCAAGACTTATAAAATAACGCGAAGCGCCTATTTCCGAAAAGAAGAGCTTAACCTTTTCATACCACTATCTTACGACAAGGGCGGCGTCCTTCGCGAGATAGAGGATATTCTGGTTCACCTCCGGGGAGAAGGTCAGCTCCTTCAGGTTCGGGCAGGACTGCACATTGACGTTGTTCAGTTTCGGGCAGGCTGTGATATCCAACGCCGGGACCGGGGTGTTGTCAATCCAAAGCCTGTACAAACCGGTCTGGGTGCCGAGAGCCACCGACTTTACGCCGGTGTGCGACGCATAGACAAAAGACAGGGAAGGACAGCCCGTAAGATCAAGAGCGGCGAGGTTCTCGTTATTCGCACACTTGAACATCTCAAGGGCGGGGAGTTGGAAGGCAAAGGACTCCACACGGGTGCCGGAGAAGTCAAGCGACTTCAGGTTCCTGAAATATTCAAGGCCTGCCAGTGACTTGATTTCGAGACCCGAGACATCGATCGACTTGACGGAATCCGCTTCAGACAATGACAACTTCCTGTCTCCGTCAAGATCCATCGACGAAACGCAATAGGCGCGGAAAACAGGATCCTTGATTTTCTTTGCCACATCCTTGACCTCTGACGAGCAGGATGTTATGAATATAGCTGCGAAGGCCGAAACGACGAACAATACTTTTCTCATTATTCAGACATTTTCTTTTCATTCAACTTTTATAGGCAGGCAACCACTTACTTTAATAATATATAGGAGTGATTGCCCGCCTACGTCAATTACCGTTACCATTCAATAAAGCCAACACCCTCCGAGCCGCCGGCACCGACGTTGTCCGACCTGACAAGGATCACACACTTCGCGACGACGCTGCTGTTGTCTTTGGATTTTGCGGTTATGGTCACCTTGCCGCCGCTCTTTGCCGTCACGATGCCGGACTGCGAGACATAAGCGACAGTCTTGTCGGACGAATCCCAGATAACATCCTTGATGGAGGCATCCGAAGGTGACACCTTAGGAGTCAACGTGAGGGTCTGTCCGACTCTCATCGACGTTTCCGACATGTCGAGGGTTATGCCACTGACAGGAACCTTTGTCACCTTGACAAAGCATTGGGTGGAATAACTCTTCGAATCAATGGCCAAGGATCCTCTTCCTTCCTTGTAGATCGCCTTGACCTTAACATTCCAAAATGGCGTTCCCTTATCCTTGACAGCATCGCAAGTCACAGGACAGTTGATCGCAGGAGAGATCTTCAGCGGTTCTGTCGCATTATCCGGAGAGACCTTAACCCTGATGGTGTAGGATTCTCCCATTTTCAAGTTAATGTCCTTATTTTCCTCTGAATAGGAGATCTTTTCGATAGGTATCAGACGCTCGGTTACCGTGACCGAACAAGTTGCCGTGAACGCTCCGGCTCCCGCCGCCACCTTGATTGTGGCAGTGCCTGGAGAAACCGCGGTGACAACCCCCTCATTGACAGTCGCGACAGATTCCTTGTCCGAACTCCAGGTTACGGTCTTGTCCCTCGCATCCTCAGGCAGAACGGTGGCTATGAGCTTTCCACTCTTACCAACTTCGAGAGTCAGCGACTTCTCGTTCAGTTTCACGCCGGTGACCGCATACTTATCGATGACGGTGATTGTCACCTCGTTCGACGTGACATTCTTGCCCTTGACCTTGATCTTAGCCACTCCGACTCCCACAGCGGTGACATCACCGTTCACAACCTTCGCCACGGACTCGTTGTCAGACTCCCACACAAGCGTTTCATCCGCATTGGCAGGAAGCATCTTAAGAGTCAACGCAGTGGACTCTCCTATGTTCAGAGACGATGTCTGAGATGTCAAAGTAAGGGAAGTGGCATAAACGACCGGTTCAAGGACAGTCACATTGCAGGAAGCCTGATGTCCACCGTCAGCGGTCTTGACAGTGATAACCGCCTTTCCGGTTTTCTTTGCGGTCACCTTTCCGTCTTTCTCACCCACAGAAGCGATTTCCGGATGGTCTGACGACCAAGTCACCGACTTGTCAGTGGCGTCAGCCGGACTAATCACAGCCGTAAGCAACTCTGTACCGCCAACGTGCATAGTCAATTCCGGCTTGCTGACAGCGACCCCGGAAACGTGACATTTGACCACTACCTCGCAGGTGGCCGTAAATCCACCGTCCATGGTTGTGACGGTGATGGTCGCCTTGCCAGCCTTGTTAGCGGTCACCTTTCCGTCTTTTGACACGGACGCCACAGCGGAATTGCCCGATGACCAAGAGACAGTCTTGTCAGAGGCGTCCTCTGGGGCAACTGTCGCGGCAAGAGATTCCGTCTCACCAACGTACAGATTCAGAGAAGACTTGCTGAGAGAGACTCCGGAGACGTGACGCTTGACAGTCACTTCACAATCGGCTTTGAACCCGCCGTCTTTAGTAGTGGCTGTAATAGTGGTTTTCCCTGGCTTCAGTGGCTTGATGACCGCATGCAACGCCGCGCCAGGGGCAATTGACGCCACCTCAGGATCCGAACTTGACCATTCGAGAGACTTGTCTGTGGCATTGGCAGGAGTCAAGGTCGCGCTGATGTCCAATGAAGGGTCTCCGACATAAAGGGTTTTGGAGGAGATCGACAGGGTGATTCCCTTGACCGGTGTCCCGACCTTTACAAGACAGGTCGCCATCTTACCTCCGTCAGAGGTAACGACGTGGATCGTAGCCTCTCCCGTACTCACGGCAGACACAAGTCCCAATTGCGAGACTATAGCGACCGATTCTTTGTCCGAGTACCACGTGACCTCGGCATTCGAGGCGTTCTGAGGAAGGACCGTCGCTTCCAGTTGGTGTTTTTCACCAGGTTTTAATTCGACAGTCGTCTCACTCATGGAAATCCCGGTGACACGGCTGATGACAGTAACCTTGCAGACAGCTGTCACCTTCTCGGCCACCTTGACCGTGACTGTCGCCGCGCCAGCCTTGCGGGCGGTCACATTACCTTCGTTGTCAACCGATGCGACATCAGGATGATCGGACACCCACGTAAGGGTCTTCTGCGTCGAGTTCAACGGGTACACCGTCGCCGTGAGTTTGCCGCTCTCTCCTTCGAGAAGTTTCAGACTCGTCTTGTCGAGCGAGACATGCTGCGCAGGACTCTTGACACTCACAACACAGTTTGAAGTGAATGAGCCGTCGTTGGTTGTGGCGGTCACAGTCGTCGTACCGGGACCGATCGCGGTCACGGTACCATCCGAGGCAACCGACACGACCTTCGTGTCCGCGCTTTCCCAAACAACCTCTAAATCCGATGCATCCTCAGGAGAAATCACCGGCTTGATCGTGAAACTGCTTCCGATTGTCTCAAGAGTGAATTCACGTGGGTCAAGGCTGATGCCTGTGACAGAAGTACCTACCTTGACATTGCAGTAGGCCGTGAAACCGCCGTCTGACGAGGAGACAAAAACCGTCGCCTCTCCATTGCCCTCCGCCTTGACATTGCCATACGCGTCAACAGTGGCGACAGAAACGTCAGAGGAGCCCCATTTGAGGGACTTGTCCGAAGCGTTTTCAGGGAATATGGTGGCCTTAAGGGAAGCGGACTCTCCTTTTTTCAGAGACAGTTCAGACTTGTCGAGCTCGATCTTCTCGACCCCGACTCCGACAGTCACATTGCACGAAGACATGAATCCTCCGTCATCAGTCCTTGCCGTGACCTTGGAAGTCCCGACCTTAAGTCCCTTGATGGTGGCGCTACCGTCCTGATTGTCAACATAGTCAACAACCGAGCTATTCTCAACCGTCCAGATAATCTTCTGATTGTCCGCATTCGATGGTGAGATGATCGCTTTCAACACAAACGAAGCCCCGATGGAGAGATCTTGACGCTCCTTGTCAACGGCGACCGAGCTTACCCCGATCAACTCCTCCTGACAGGCGTAAAAAAGGCACAGGGCCGAAATGAGTAAAAGAATATACTTTTTCATCATGATTCAATTTTTCTCTAACTTCTACTGCCTCTGGCACCTTACTGCATGGCCATCGCCACGTGATTTGTTGTTGCAATACAGGTTAATCTCGGACTCCGCCGCAGTATTTTTGACATGAATCTCAAAAGTTGTCGTAGTCTGCGAGGCGGTAGTTGTCGTCCAATAATCGGCAAACAAGCCTGCAAGCGCGATAGTCGCATTACCTCTTTTAAGATAGCCCGTGCAAGGGTACCAGGCTACACCTCCGGAAGACAGGGTGAAACGCACACCGTGATTAGATGTGTCCGCAGAGTACGAGCCCTCGCTCACTTGGTTCCAAACCCCATCCGGGCCACCTTTAGGCACACGCCATCCGGCCGGACAAGGGTCATAGATGGTCTTCACATCTGTCCAAAGTTCATTCTGACGCCCTGCATACAGCCAATCGTTTCCGGTGCTGAGATCGCAAGTGATGAAAGTAGTCGGATTGGCGACAGCAAAGTCAACCGTACAGTCAGCGTTGGAAGCCAACTGTTCGAACTGACACGTGGAAGCCATAGGTGTGCCATCTATGGACGCCGCCCCCATGAAAGGATCCTTGCGTCCCCATTGATAGAAAAGGCCGTAAGAGGCCACTCCCTCATAAGATGAGGACAGCGCGCCAACATTTCTGTCCATCATATCCACAGATGCTCCTTGATAGCGCTGTGCTGTCTGATCCGCGTCGAAATCACACATCCAGATATGCCAGGACCAGAGTATCCTGTCATTGGAGTCGTATGCGGCCACAAGGGCGTTACCAGGCTTGAACTGTTCGGCGGTCTTGAAGTACAGGCAACCGTTCTTGACACGGACAGAGGAATTAATCAGAGTTCCCTTAGCGACAGCGTTAGCCGAGTTGTCGGTCTCCCAAACCACACCGGCATGATCCACGGCGCCGACTGATGTAGGGGAATTTCCACGCACTAGAGGAAGTTTGTACGAACCAGCCTCGCGTACAATGTAACAGTTAGCTGTTCCTTTAGCGTCCAGCGGCTCACCATCAAGAATATTCGAAATCGACGATGGAATATCGGCATCGCGGACCGTGGCGAAATAATACCTCTGCACCCTTACGAAAGATTCGCAGACAGAGCGGCTTACCTCCGTACCACCTTTATAGAAAGTCAGAGTGAATCCTTTCTTGAAAGACTGAGGGATAATGGAGAGATAATAGAACTTTCCCGCATTGAACTCCCCTTCAAGAGAAATCTGTGTGGATGTTTCCGAAGAGGCTGCATGACAGAGCGGAATACCATCTTCTCCGAAAGAAATTGAGACCGATCCTGCTACCGCTTCATTGGCATTGCCTCTGAATATGACCTTGTCATACCCCGATTCTGAAACCGTAAAACGGATGCCGCCCAAGGCATCATAGAAGCCCATTTGATCAGTGGACGCGGATCGCCCTACCATAAGGAACGCAGCCGGGTCAAAAGAGCCGGACACAGCCTGCTGCACAGCGGGCAGGGATGCACTGACAACATTAGATGCGAAAGATGTCGAGCTACTGTAAGGATAAACTCCATAGTAATAGCCACCGGCCGGCTCAGAAGCCTGTCCGGCAAACACAGCAGTAGTTCCCCCCTTCTCAGTGACAAACTTATTACCACCCGAACCGGAATCAGAATCGAAAATGCTGATGCTGTCGGAGGGATTCCAACTTACAGAGCCGAAATTGTCGGTAATGGCCGCCTTGGTCTCAACCGAAAGATAAGCCTTTAGCAATCTGGAAGTCTTTTCTTGCCCTGGAACATCAGGTGCCGGAGCAGAAGGCTCCTTCTGGCAGGAGATTGCCGCAAAAGCAAGCGACAACATCATTAATCCATATAATCTCATAAGACGAAATAACATTGTAACAAAGTCGAGAGATATTCAAAAGAGGGAAGACAGAAAACTATCTTCCCTCTTAAGAAATATTATAGATTAATACTCGTCAAGAGTAGTAAACTACTTGTTCTTGTCAGCGATACCGCCTGGCCATTTAGCCTTGGTGTTAGCTGTAGAAAGAACGGTTACCTTACCCTTAAGGTCAAGAGTGTAGAGATCACCAATCTTGACAACAAGGTTATAGTCAGCGTACTTGTCAACAAGAAGGTCAGTACCGAGATTCTCCCAAGCAACGAAGAGACCCTTGGTTGTTACATTCTCGCCATACGTGAGACATCCACCGAATGACTCCTTAGAGTTGTCCTTGTAAGGATAGGTAAGAGCATTACCAGCCTTGAATTCGACAGAGCCCTGGAGGTCATTGAGGCCATACTGAGTCTTTGCATAATCAGAAGCGATCATCGTACCTGTAGCCGGATCGAAGGTGAAGATAACTTTAGCCTCGTTCTCCTTCTCGACAACCTTGACATCGGTTGGGATATAGGTCACGTCCTTCTCATTCTTGAATGTACCAAGTTCAATGTCCTTATTAGTTGTGATGACCTTGAAAGGAGTCTGGAAGACAACATAGTAGTAACCAACCTTCTCCTTGGCAGGAGTGATCACATCAGCTTCGGTAGTACATGTCTCAGTAACCTTCACGAGAACAGCGGTGTCCTCGGTAAGAATGTTGTTCATGAACTTGATGTCAGGTGATGTCGCAGGAGCTGCAATGATAGCCTTGAACTCAGCAGCTGTGAAGACTACCTTATCAACGTTTCCATCTTTGGTGATGAACTTGTAAGCATCCTTTGGATAGTTAACCTTCCAATCAGCCGTGCTGTTCATAATCTCGAAGGAGATTGTGGCATCGTCAGCGATGTTGATGTTCTTACCGTACTCCTCGAAGTGCTCGATGAGAGATGAAGAGTAAGTGAAGTTCTTGTTGGCATCAGCCTTACCCTTGACACGAACGCCAGCGTAAACATCGTAGTTCTCAGTTGACGGGATGTACTTGGAAACAGGCTTAGCTTCTACAGGCACATTCATCTTACCAAGGAGGTAATCAGGGTTGAGGATAAGCTTGAGAGGAGTTACGAACTCATGCTCGTGCGTCGTAGGAGTCTTCGCAGAGATCTCGTAAGCGAACTTGAAGCCAACATTAGGGGTCTTCTTGCTGTTCTTCTTAGCCTTATAAGCGAACTCGATCGTTGTCTTATCTGAAGGGATCTTAGCGTTCTTATCAACCAAGAGAGAGATTACGTTAGTAGAAGTATTCCACTCTTCCGGAGCCTCAACAAAGAATGTGATGCCTTCAGGGAATGTGTACTGCTTTACAGGAACGTAAGTGGTGTCAAGCTGACCATCAGCACTCTTCTTGATGTCGAGGACATAGAGGTTATCCGTGTCGTAATCCTGAAGGAATGCCTCGTAAGAGAGACCCAATCCACCAAGGACAGTCTGGTTAACCTCTTTCCAAGTAACTTCAAGCTTGTCATCAGTGTAGTCAGGGCATGCAGTCATAGGAGTAGTGAACTTGATGACATTATCGCCACAGAACTTAACGAAGTGATCTGTGAAGGTCTTGTAGTAAACAACAGGAACTTCAGGTTCAACCTTCTCCTCGACGATTCTGATCATGATGTAGCAAGTAGCAAGAGTGTACTCCTTGTCACCGAGCTTGGTGGTGGCGGTAACCTTTACCTGAGGGGTTCTGTTGACAGCAGGACGGGTTGACTCATTAAGGAACTTATCGTTAACCCTGATCTTGCTGCCTTCGATAACAACGAACTGATTCTGATCAGTACGTTTATCTTCTCCGAGGAAAGGCTTGTTGACCTCACCCTTCTCGTTAACGAGCTCAAACTTGTAGTCAACATCAACACCGATCTCTTCAGCAAGTGCGTCTTTAACATTATAACCATCAGCAAGAAGCGTTACGTAGTCTTTAAGATCAAGAGTCTCAGTGTAGAGAAGCTCCGGAGTAGGAAGTTCTGGAGCGTAGAGTTCATCGTCAGCAGGATTGTTGATTGCGATAGGCTCAGAGCGATACGGTCTAATTGTCTTGTCAATCGGGCTAACATCATTTTTTGTGAAATCCTTATGGATAAGACCATAATGAGCATAGAGGCCAGCGATGCCTACATAGGCATAGTCGGAAGTGATGGTCTCACCATTAGCGTAGGTCTGAAGAGCGATGATGTCGTTCTTGAGATCCTCTGGATTATCAGCACCAGGTCCAAACCATGTCTGAATAGGGAAGTGGTTAAAATCATTGAGTTTGATAGAGAAAGTAGCCTCTCCACCCTTAACGACAGGCTTCTGATTCTCGCTTACGATAGAGACAAGATCCTTCTTGTCAGAAGCGCTTCTCATTTGGATGGTCTTTACCTTTCTGTTGATGAAAGCCCATTCATTTGCGTTAACATCAGCGTTCTCAGGATTGAGCCTGTAAGTCACATTGGCTACGCCAGAAGAGTAGAAGACAACTGTATCATTCTCTTCGTCCGGAATGATGATACCATAAGGGAACTCGATGTAGCCAAGACCCTCCATCAGAGCCTCTGGAATAAGAGCAAGGCTCTTGACGGTTGTAAGAAGACTGATCTCAACCACGCCATCCTTCGCTCCCTCGACATTGTGGAAGGTAATCTTGCCGCTCTCCTCGTCATAAACAGCCGTTATGGTTCCCTCAGGGAACACATCGATGTTCGTGACCTCAGAAGTTGTCTCCTTGGAGGCAGGATCATAGGTGTACTTAACCCACTTGCCGTAGTTGGCGTCATTCTTGTCGGTGCAAGGCTGATACCAGATCTGAAGGGCATCCTTGCCGTCAACGCCGTCCTTGCCAGGAGCGCCAGGTGCGCCGTCGTTGCCGTCCTTACCAGGATCACCCTTGTCACCCTTGTCACCCTTGTCACCCTTGTCACCCTTGTCACCCTTTGAGGCGAATCCGGTGTCCTTACCGTCAATGAACCAGTTGCCATTGGCACCGATGGTAACAACAGAACCGTCCTTGCCAGGAGCGCCGTCCTTGCCGTCATTGCCATCTTTACCATTGGTAACGTCGAAAGACTTACCATTGCTCAGAGTCACCTTGACTCCGTTAGTGATAGGCGTCACATCCGTGATGACGGCACCGTTGTTGATCGCAGTCTGGAGATCACTGACAGTGCTCTCCAGCTTCTTCACCCGTTCCGTCAAGTCGTTAATGTCGCCATCGTAGTCCGTACAAGATACGGCTACTCCCGCGAGGCCTAATACGATAGCCCCCGCAAGAAACAAGTTCTTAAACTTTTTGTTCATAGCTAAAAAACAAATTGATAAATAAATAAAACGTATAATTGTTCCTCTTAGTAATAAATATGTTTTGAGCCCCCACCGAGGGGACAACCCATAACACAACGACAAATATATGAGTTTAATTTTTCATAAGCAAGATTTTTTGGTCAGAAAATGAGAAAAAGATGGCTAAAAAACATTTGTTCCTAAGAGTGACACCGCTTTTTCTTCCGGGAACTCTCTTACAGGCATCTCGAACGAACATATTCAGAAATCAGCCAAGCCTCCTGACATACGTTTTGCATACTGGATTGACGAAAATATTCATCATCTTTTGGCTCGGATACGCGATCGTGCGGGACGCTTCGACAAACTCAGCGACCGGAGAGGTCATAGGCAGCCCAAAGCGGCAGGCCTAGCGACTGGGAAGGTCTGAACGACCAGAGAAGGATCACAGGAATTTGATCCTATCGGCAAGATTCAGGAAATACTCATTGGACCAAATATCAAGTTCCCGTCTCTGGCTTTGAGCGATGTAAGGGAACACGTCCTGCTTGACATTCTCAATGTCCGCTGTGGCAAGCCTATGACGCAGCCGTTCAATAAAGCCTTCGCGGCTTACATCCTCACCGCTGAACTCTTTGATTCTTTCTTGAAGATGCCTGAAGTCAAGCGAGACATCGTTCCTGACATACCACTCAAAGTCAAACCAGTCTCTCCCTTTGACGCGACGCTGCCACGCACGATAAACCAACGCGTGCATTTTACCGGCATATAGGTCAGGAAGTACAAAGCAACGAGTCATAAAAGAATGAGGCTTCAGCAGGAGTTTCGGTTCGGTGTCAAAAAGAAGCGGTGGATCGGTATCAAGCTCTATTTTGACCTTAATCATTCTTTTCGTCCGGAATCTGATGTCGTAAGTCTCTGTGTTCTCTTTTAAGAAAGCAGATTCAACCCTGCCAAACGATTTCTTCTCTTTTTTCGTGATCTCTACATCAAAGCCAGTAAGTTTGAATTCCTCCTTTATCGCTTGGAAATAATTCTCAAGATGAACATCATCTCTCTTTTCCGTAAGAGAAAAGTCCATATCTTCGGAGAATCTTGGCAGACCGTGGAAAAGCCTTAGACAAGTACCTCCATAGAAAGCCGCGTGGTCAAAGAACCCTCCTCTATGCAGTCCGGCAAGAACGATTTTCTGACAGACCTCTTGCTCTGCGTTTGGTGTAGCTATGGAATTGCCGCCTTGATATGCGGCCAGCATTGATTCAAATATCGTCATAAACTATTTATTATTTTAATAAGGTTAGACAAAATCCGTGTCTTACGTCCCACCCTGGCACATTCCTCGATCACCTCAACATTAAAATCACGCAACAGTTCCATATCTATGCGCAAATCATCCTCAAGGTACACTGTCAAAGCCTTGACTGAACGTTGTGGCACATAATTGTCATAAAGGATCGTATCACAAAGAGCCTTCTCCCTACCAGCCATCAAGAAACTCACACCATCAGCATCCATACTCTCGACACCTATCGGGAAATACACTGCCGGAACCTGCACATAACTGAAGGTACCTATCGGAGTCTGGAACGAGTGTGAGCGTTTTGTTGTCACACTTGTCATAACAAAAACCTGTTCCGGAATCATCCCGAAATAGCGAAGCGCCCACTGAAGGGAGACATAAGACGGACCATAAATATGGTTGGCGCAGAGCCTGGGATCTGTACCGCGGTCAAACAAGTCCGGATTGACAATGTACAAATTTCTTTTCAACCGTATAAGTTCGCCCGACTTTTCCATAGAAAGGACTTTCTTCTCCGGCGAGGATAGATCAGGGAAAGACGACCTAATATCCGCACTGGTTATTGGAATACCGGCAAACCGCTTCAACGGGAGACTAAACATAATTATTCTTTTTACAAATATACTGATATTTGCACAGAAAAAGAAGTAGTAGTTCTTTTTCTGTGTAAAATAATGCAGTCATAATTGATAATGGCAACACTGGCATACGGGATTGACGCAAATATTCATTATCTTTGGGGTGGAGATATTATTGGGCCGGACGCTTCGGCAGGCTCAGCGACCGTAAGGTCAGGAACGGCGTCAAAGTAGGCAGGCTCAGCGAGCGGAGGGAACAATTATACCTATATTATATTAATAGATATGGTGGAGAGGACTTCCCCAAAGTGGCAGGAAGGCGGGAACCATCAATAAAGAATAAGAAAGAGTTCGAATTGAATATGAAGACAGGGAATAGGTTTTTAGCGGTTATGAGAAGAGGGCTGGCAAGCGTGGTCTCCATCATTATGACGATTGGGGTGTCAGGCAACTGCTTGGCGCAGACCCAAGGAGAGAAAAAGAGCAGGTCACTGACGTTTGAGAGGACAGTGCACGACTTCGGCGAGATCACGCACGAAGACGGGGTTCAGGAATGCTCATTCAAGTACAAGAACCAGACGGACACGACCATTCTTATCTACGACGTGAAAGTGTTCTGCAACTGCACCAAGGTCGAATGGCCGAGAAAACCGATCAAGCCTGGGGAGGAAGGCGAGATCAAGGTGAAATATGACAACGAAGGCACGCCGCATCACTTTGACAAAGGGGTGTCTGTCTATACCTCAACCGGGAAGCGACCGATTCTCCTTCGGATCAAAGGGACTGTGACGGAATAGAATCTCCACAACAGCCGGCAGTTTAGCAAATGACGGAATAAATGACGGAATAAATGACGGAATAACACGGGGATAAATGTACACACCACCTTTTACAGTCTCCTCAAAAGCCATCAATCTCATAGCAGAGATCTCGGCCCAGATAGAGAGATATTCAATACGAATGGAGCAGAGCGATTCGCTAAGATTGCGAAAAGTGAACCGCGTTAAGACCGTTCATTCTTCATTGGCGATTGAAGGCAACTCTCTTTCAGAAGGCGATGTGACAGCCATCCTGGAAGGAAAAACCGTCATCGCCCCGCAAAGACAGATCCTCGAAGTAAAGAACGCTCTCAAAACATACGAGTTGTACAGTACGCTCGATCCTTTTTCCATAAAGGAGCTTCTAAAGGCCCATTACACAATGATGTGCGGCTTGATCGACGAGGCTGGAATATTCCGGAAAAGAGGAGTGGGAGTCTTCGATGGAACCAATATAATACACGTCGCGCCGCCGGCAGAAAGGGTAAAGGGGTTGATGGAAGACCTGTTCGAATGGCTGGGGACATCATCAGACCATCTACTTGTTCGAAGTTGTGTGTTCCACTACGAGTTCGAATTCATCCATCCATTCAGTGACGGCAACGGACGGACAGGACGGCTATGGCAGTCTCTTATTCTTGGAAAACTGAACCCTATTTTCGAACACCTTCCAATCGAGAATATGGTTTATTTGCATCAGCAAGACTACTATTCCGCAATATCACAAAGCTCATCAAAGGGAGACTGCCAACCTTTCATCGACTTTATGCTTCAAGAAATCCTCGACACTCTCGTGGAACATCAAGGAATATCTGTTGAAGAGATCGGATATAAGTACGACCTCAACAAAGGCGAGATACAAGCTTTAGGGCATATAAGAGCTGACAAACGGATCACAGCCGTAAAACTGGCAGAGAAACTCGGATTGAAGCCACGACAGGCAGAACGAATTCTGTCGGGACTTAAAAACAAAGGAATAATCAAAAGAACAGGATCAAACCGCAATGGCTTCTGGGAGGTCCTGGCAGATCAAAAATTGTGACATTATAAGAAGCTATCCATAAGGTTCAGAATCGTCAATATAAAAATGACCGGAAGGCGACAATGCGCTTTCCGGTCATTTTCATTATGACTCCGTGCCATATGGCAACAGAGGTTGGTCTTTTAAGAGATGCATTACTGCATCAGAGTGAGGTACCAGTTGCCTTCGATTTTGAGGGCATTGATGGCGAAGGCGGTGGAAAGGAGCTTGGACTCATCCTCGGAATGGCCGAAGGAGACACGGAACTTGACGACATTGTGATCTGGATCCGTGAAGGTGTAGCTCTCAAGCTTAGCCTGCCTTAGATTCATCTTCTTGAACTGGTTGGACGCAGAGACAATCTTCTCTGAGCTAATCTGGAACAAGGTGTCATTCTCGACCTGCCCCAAACCATCAAGAGCGCCGTTTACATCACCGGCGATTATCTTGTCAATCACCGATTGGGCTCTTGTAAGTACCTCGGTTGTGTCAGCGGCCGTAAGTTCGGACAGGAAAATCTCCTGACGAGTAGGCTCTGCCTTCGGTTTCTTACCTGAGCAGGAAGCCAAAAGGGAAAGCGCCAAGATCAAGGCGACGGAATAACAAGCGAATGATTCGATTTTCATCATACGTAAGTCATTAAAAAGGTGCGCACCGCAGAACGATGCGCACCTAATTATTCTATGTTAAGATCTTACTAGAGAGTAGGCTCAACAGTCACGTCAACATAGGTAGAGATAACACCCCACTCGTAAGTAACCTGTACAGGGATACGGAGCATAAAGGCAGAGTCAACATTGTTACCGTTGTTTACATAACGGAGGTAACCGAACTTCTTCTTCAGACCGTTGTACTGAGGTTCACCCCAGTTAGGCATTGTCTCTGAGCTGTAGGTGATGTCAAGACCTGTCGCAGCAGGAACCCTCGTTGGGTTGGTAATATCACCAGTGCAATGCCAAATATGAATGTCATTAGTCTTGGAAGAAAGGAGGGTCTCACCGAGAACACCACCGTTAAGGGTCGTTGTGATACCAGCCTCATCAACCTTGAAGTTATTGACATTGTAATACTTGAAGTACCAGAGATTGCTGTAGTCAGGAGTTACGAACTGACCATTATCACCTCTCCAATCCTTGAACTCGAATACATCGAAGATGCTGAGGTTAGCCTCCGGCTTGTAGGCATCAACACCGTCACGATATACCTTGCCAGTGATCTCAGGCATATTCAGAGGTCTGAGGAAGTAGTAAGGGTTAACGCCACCGGCGACAGCAGCTACGAGGTTGCAATCGCCATCAGCAGCCTTAAGAACAACGCCTATGTTAGCATAGAGTTCAGCCGCTGACTTAGGAACAGATGGAGAGTAGTTAAGAAGTGCCTTAGCTGTCTCGTTGTTCTCATAAGTAACCTCTCCGGTCTCCTGATTAATCGTAGCGATTACAACACCATTAGCCTTAAGTTCAGTGTTAGTGTAAACACCTGCCTCATAATCAGCTGAAAGCGCAACCTCATTCACAGAAAGCTGAGCATTATCAGTAATTGTGACTTTGCCATCATAGAGATCAACTACCTCCTTAGAGTCAACTGTCAACTGAACATTTCCTACCTTAGGCTGAACAGGAGCGAAGTAATACTTGTAAACAGGATTTGTTACAGTCTTACCAGCTACAGTGAATTTAGGATTGTTGCCTTCCCATACCTGATTGATAGGAGTTACCCAAGTAGAAGGAACTGGCTTACCTGGTTCCATATTAGGAACTTTAACGTTAAGGATAGCCTTGGTCTGATTGTCGAACCAATAGTTGGCAAGCTTGACACCAACAGTACCGGCAGCGTTCTTGGTGACGGTAACCTTAAGAGGAACGTAAACACCCTCGAACTCATCCTCAACTTCCTCGCCATTGTGTCTGATGAAGACGTATCTTACCCAAATTGTAGCGGTATGGCCTTCCTTCTTGTAGATGGCGGACTTGTCGGCAGGAGTGAGAACCCACTCAAGAGTAGATACTCCATCGTTGGATACCTTTTCGGTAACAACACCGATCGCCTCGGCAGCCTCTGTGAACTTGGTGTCAGCGAAGCTGTACTGAACAGCCTTAGACTCCTCTGTCTGGAGAGCGTAAACCTTGTCGAAGGCAACCTCGTCAGCGTCAACAGTGACATAGATCTTGGTCATTTCGTCAGCCTTGGTCTCAACAGTAGAGTTCTCGCAATCGTTAGCGGCAACAGTCCAGTTAAATCCGTCAGACTTGATGTAATCCTTAGGAGCGATCTGAACCTTGATGTAACCAACAGCGACAACATCGCCAGCCTTGGTAACAACAGTCACACGAACCAATGGCTGCCTGTCGATGGCAGAAGGGGTAACCTCACCATTAACACCAGGAGTGATGACACCGGTGTTCTCATCAATAGCAGCGAAGCTGCTCTCAGAAGCCTCATCACCATCAACATAGTAATCTACGAGAGAGAACTTATAAGAAAGGCCGTAGTCATTCTCAGGATAGTCAGTCTCATAAACGTGACCCTCGTGAGTATTCTTTGAGGTGATAGAGTAGATAAAGTAGTGGGTCTCAAGAAGTTTCTTAATATCAAGAGAACCTTTGTAATCAACTTTCAGTTCAGCTTTGTTTGCGACAGCATCAGGAGCGGTAGTGAACAGATGGTTTGTTGGAAGCCCATATTCGCAAGCATTCGCCTTTGTTCCATAATCTACACTATTATAAGAGATAGCGTCAATCATCAATCTGGACTCATAGATGCGGGCATAATCTGAAGTTACAGTTGTGTCCTCACCAGCGGAAATCTTCACATTGGCCTGAAGGGCGAAAATGGTGATATTTTCCTTCTCATTCTTAATATCCGGCTTGCTCTCGTCTGCGACCTTGTTTGATGTAAGGTTGACAAACAGGTTGCCATTCTTGGTCTCTGCCAGAGTAGCCTCATAGAGATCGGCAGCGGATCTGGTTGAAACAGACTCAGCCTCCCTAACGACAACCTTAAGAGCGTTGTCAGCGGTGACAACAGCGCTTGAAGGGTTCATCTCATACTCTACAGGCACAGCCGGGTTCACGCGAACAGCCTTCTCATTCGCATAGTCCCAAGCGCCACCAAGAACGAATGGCTTCTGAGCGTCAGTTGTACCCTCATACTCATTCTCTACAAACTTAACGGCACCAAAGTCACCATAGCAATACTCAACAGCCTCGATACCATCAACATAAAGACCAGGAACGAAGACAAGGCTTCTCAGTTCAGTGTTGAACACACCCCAAAGCTTGCTGATTCTGGCGTTGAGAGCGTTGGCTACAGTAGTGAGCCTTGCGTCAACATCAGAGATCTTCTGCTCAAGTGGCTTGTAAACGGTCTCGTAAACCTCACCGCCTTCCTTGCAAGCCTTCTCGATAGCCTCATCGAAGTACTTGTCAAAGTCAGAGATGTTAAGTTTTGTCTTCTTAAGATTCTCAATCTCGGCGGCGGCATCTTTGTCAGCCTTCTCAAGAGCCGTGATCTTAGCCTCAAGAGCACCCTTGGTAGCATAGACACCAAGAGCCTCTACAAGAGCGTCAACCTTACCAAGAGCCTCGGAAGCGGTCTTCTGGGCAGCCTCGGCAGCCTTCTGAGCGGTGTCGATCTTGGTGATGATCTCAGAGATCTTAAGGTCTGAATCATACTTGTCAGAGAGAGTCTTAAGCTGACCTTCAGCGATCTTAAGGCGAGCGTCGAGTTTACCGATCTCCTCGTTAGCGGCAGCCATCTCTTTCTTGGTAGCAAATGTGGCGTTAACATACTCAAGAGTGGCGTAAGAAGGAAGTTTGTCCTCGATTGCCTTGACTCTGGTGTCAATAGCCTGGACGTCTTTCTTAAGGCCATCGATAGTAGACTGAAGAGCATCAATGTCCTTCTTGTGATCCTCCTTAGTCTCAAGTGTGGCAACGGTCTCCTGAAGGGCCTTGATGGCTGCCTCAGCCTCAGCCTTAGCCTTCTGAAGATCCTCAATAGCGGTCTTGTTAGACGCTACCTGTTTCTCTACATCAGCCAACTTGGTCTCCAGATTATCGACGCGATTGTTGGTCTTGTCGATATCCTCTGAATAATCAGTACAGCTGGTGTACGCAAATGTCAACCCAGCAATGGCCAACATCGAAACCAATCTGAAAAATTGTTTCATAAAGGATAATTAGTTAATAAAAAAGTTAAACATGTTACTCGTAGTAATAAATGGATTCCACCCTCTTTTTTCTCATTTTCTGACTAAAAAATCTTGCTTATGAAAAATTAAACTCTTATATTTGTCGTTGTGTTATTATGTGCCTACGAATGGGCACCTAAAAACATATTTATTACTACGAGTGACACCGCTTTTTCTTCCAGATGCACTTGTGCAGGCATTCCGAACAGACATATTAATAGGTAGGGTTTTGCCGCCGACATACGTTTTGCATACGTATTTGGCGGTGGAACGTCAGTTTCTGTGCCCCAATGACACAACCGCATCGGCAGTCTCAGCGGCGATCAAAGGAAGCTATAGCCGGAAAGAGACCGGGCAAATAACCTTAAAAGATGAGAGCAACAACTGTTATTGAATATCTTCTGTCTGGAGTTCTGCTGCTGGCGGCACAAACGCGGCCGGTTGGAATCAATCCCACCGCGACAGCGCAAGGTCAAAGTGTGGTGGTGGACAAAACGCTGACTTTCGAGAACAAGGTGCACGACTTCGGAAAGTTCGCCGAGAGCGGTGGATCACAGACCTGCATATTCAAGTACAGAAACAACACCAACGTGGCGATTGTCATACAAAAGGTGATCGTATCGTGCGGCTGCACGCAGGTGGAATGGTCGGGAAAACCGACAAAACCGGGAGAGAACGGCGAGATAAAGGTACTGTTCTCCAATCAGATAGGATCTGGCCACTTCGACAAGTCCATCGCCGTGTACGTTTCCTCGAGTCCAAACCAGATCATCCTCAGGGTCAGAGGGGAGGTCTTGGAGGCAGAGGAAAAAGGAGAAGCCACTTCACCGGCCCCATAAAGAGCCTTGGCGAAATGGCTTGACTAGTCACAGAGTCCGGCTTCTACTTCTTGCCGATTCTCACTTTGGCCTTGACGACCTCACCCTCACTTGTCACGACAGCTTTCCTGGCGGTGTCGAAAACAGCCCCGTCAGGGATAGTGATGGCGCATCCATCAGCCAATGCAAGTCCTCCAATATCCACAATCGAGCCTTCGGCCCCCTCAGCCGACAGTTCTCCCGCGGCATCGGAGAGTTCCAAGTAGGCATTGTAGGCCTTTCCGCCGACAATGCCCCATTTGCCTTTGACATTGACTGTGGCCTTGGCGACATTGAACCTTGAGTCCTTGGCGGTCAAGGATAATCCGCACCACTCACTTTCCAGATTCAGCACACCGCCACCGATTATCGTGACAGACCCGGACACGGAGATCGCCGGAGCCTTTGAGACCACTGAGCACGTGCCGCTGACGTAAATCTTCAGTCCATCAATACGGGAATCCAACCCGATTGTGGTCTCGTCGGACAACTGGATTGTCGCATTGTTCAATGTCAGCAGGTTGCTGGCGGCGCTGTAGGAGACTGAACCACCTCCGTACCAGGATCCTGTTATGCTGGAGGCGTTCTCGGCAGTCACCCTGACACCACCGATCCAAAGGTCATAAGTGGTTTTCTTCCCGATCACAACCTTCGATGTGACAATCTCGCCATCCTTGACTATGCCTCTGTTAGCGGCATCGAACTTGGCTCCTTCCGGGATAGAGATGACAAGGCCGTCGAGGTCAAGGGCATCTATATTCACCACTGAGCCGGAGCTTCCTCTCGCCGTCACCTCGGTCTCGGAACCCGTGACAGTCAGATAGGTCAAGCCATCAGCCACACCGGAGACGCCATAAACGCCGGACGCGTTCACCTTGCCGCCGCGAACCGTGAGTCTGGATGTATTCTCAGTAAGCGCGACACCGCTGCCGGAAGCGCTGGTCAGATTCAGATCTCCCGCTCCGAGAATATTCAAAGAACCGGCAGACTGAATGGCTGATCCGGACGAGTTGATGGAGCATTTCCCGTTCACACGGATTTTGAGATTCTCGATGGAGGACACGATTCCGGCCGACGAAGAGACAATCTCCGTGTTGGTCAGGACAAGGCTGTTGGAAGCGACCTCATAGGAGACGCTGCCACCCTTCAGCCACGGACCGGTGATGCTTGCGGCGTTGTCAGCGGAGACTTTCTCTCCTCCGATGGAGAGGTCGTACACACTCTTGATCTCCACAAGAGTCTTCACTACATCCTCGCCAACGACTACTGAGCCGGAGAAAGAGTCAAAGACAGCGCTCTCAGGCACGGTGATCTTGCACCCGTCAAGTCCAAGGCCACCAATATCGGCGATCGAACCGGAAGTTCCTTCCGCCGAAAGATAAGTCTTCGTTCCCTCGACCTTAAGATAGCCGTCAAGACCCTGACGGCTGGTGATTCCCCAGGCACCCTTCACCCTGACATCCACGTCGGAAATGGTGACTGAAGATCCGGTCTGCATCATTATACCAGCCGAAGAACCCTCGAGCTTAAGGACACCCGCACCGGTTATCGTCATTGGAGCGAAGGCACTGACAGCAGTAGCGTAAGACTTGATCGAGCAATTACCTATCACATTGATTGTTAACCCGGACACCTCCGACTTGATGCCGACATTGTTGAGAGTGGTCTCTATCTCCACATTTTCGAGTGTGAGAATCTTGGTCTCAAAATCGTACGAAACCTTTCCCTTCTTGAGCCAGGTTCCTCCGACGCTGGAAGCGTTGTTGGAGTCAATCGTGTTGCCTCCTACCCAGATGTATTTCTCCTCCGGCTCAACCGGCTCATCTTCCTTCTGAGCGATAGGAATATTATAGACGGTGCCATCCGTCATTGTCAGAATCAAGGTTTTCCCGTCTTCGGAGAGTTTTACGTCAGCGAACAGACCGCTGGCTCCATCGCCTTTATCGCCCTTGTCACCCTTCTCCCCAGGGTCACCTTTCGGGCCAGTCGCTTTGGTTCCGGTGGTGGTCCAAGTCTTTCCTCCGTCAGCAGAGACCTCCCACTCATTGGTGGACGCATTAATACGCAGCAAAGGGACGGCACCGACAGTCCCGGAATCACCTTTGTCGCCCTTATCACCTTTATCCCCCTGGTCACCCTTATCGCCCTTGTCGCCCTTCTCTCCGTCAACAGCATTGGCTCGGACTTTCTGACCACCGGACAAGATCCACTCTCCGTTCAAAGTCCAATAGTAAAATCCATCAGCGTCCTTCCTGATCGAGACATCAGGCGTTTTCCCGTCAGCGCCATCACTGCCATTCTTACCATTGGTGATGGTGACCGGAGACTGTTTGTTGAAATAGATTGTGTAGCCATTCTCAACAGGGACAACAGACTTGATGTAGTCTCCTCTCTCCATAGCATTGACAAGGGCAGCCAGACTCTTAAGTTGCGAACTAAAATCATCAGTCAACGTCTCGAGGTTCTTAAGGCGCTGCTCGTGGTCTTCATAGAGTTTGCCGAGATTGTTGATCTCGTCCTGATAGTCGGTACACGACACCAACGCCGACAAAGTAATGAATGCGGCGGTGACGAAGCGGAAGCCCGACTTGAAATAATTTCTCATATAATTAATGAATAATTGAAATAATATTAATAGAATGGTTCGGCAGGCGCTGCCTTATCGGCCAAAACTGAATTTAAATCCCACAAGACAGTTGAATTGCCAGTCGAAAGGGTCATCCTTACCTACCTTAGAGTTGAATTCATCAGGGAACATTATCACGTTTGTCTCAAGACAGAGTGAGAGACAGTGCGAAAGACGCAGATCAAATTCAAGGCCACCACGGGCACCCCAGAAAATCTTAGTACCGGTCCACAGCTTCTCGAAGCCATAGAAAGTCTCGTTACTCCTGAGCATACGGGCGGCCTCGATGTTCCTGAAACCAGCCGCGGCGCCACCGCCAGCGAACAGATTGACACTCAGTAGGCGATCTCGATGCCAGCCTCCAAACAACGACATCAGATCAAAGACGATCTCAGCACTCGAAAGCACATAATTCCATTGATAATCAAGGTAAGGATAGTTGTACCTGCCTTTGGCCTGCCAGCCGCTGAAAGAGATTCTCGCTCCTAACATCTGGTCGAACCTGCATCCGACAGACAACTGAGCCGCAGGAGAGAGTAGATCGGCGAAATCGGCCTCACCCAACGAATAGGCACCTCCTCCCAAAATCCGCACATTCCATTCGGGAGTGAAGCCAGCGGAAACAGAATTGATGGAACGAACAAGATGCCGGTCATCCTTACGGTCGGTTCCGGATGCGACAGTCGCAAAGACAAGCGTGAATAGCCAGATCAACATAAATTTTCTCGTCATCTGCTCTTATGGAGTGTTTATTAGTATGGAAGTCACGGTCTTCTAAGAAAAAAATCCCCGGCTCGTTTTCGCAAACCGGGGAAATTTATTATAGATTAATCAGAAATCAGCGATTAGTTGCCTACAGTTCTGTTAACAGTACCCTCAACCCAAACGATCAGGTCGTTCTGGCTCCACTTGTGGTGGATTCTTACAGGAACCTTGATGTTGAAGTTAACAACAGTTGCGGTGTTGTTAGAGTACCAGAGGTAATCATAGTTAGCCTTGGCCTTACCAGGTGTACACTTATGTGCAGGGTCAACAACCTTACCATCGTCGAGACGATTGTTCTTGCTGTCGTATACCTGAAACTCAACACCGTTGCTGTACTCCTTCAGAGTCTTGAACTCACCGGAAAGGTCAGTCATAATCTCCTCAGGGTTAACAGTAATAAGGTCAACTACATAGTACTTGTAGAGATCGACAGGTGTATGAGATGAGAATACATAAGCACCCTTGTCACCGGCAGCGGCTCTCCAGTCATAGAACTTAACGAGGTCATAAAGAGCGACCTTGTTTCCACCATTGTCAAGAGCGTCAGTGAAAGTGATAGGTCCAAGTGGCTCAACATAAACAGGCTTCAGGAGCTCAGCCTTGAATGTGTTGTCAGCAAGCGGCAGGTAAGCGCCACACTCCTCATTGAAGACAGCCACACCAAGTTCAACATCGAAGGTGTCCTCGAAGAACTTGGCAACAGCCTCAGAATCAGCGGTGGCAAGACTTGCCTTTCCTTCAGGGATGTTGATGAGATCCTTGGTGACCTCGTTGTTCAGAACCACGAGTTTGGCCTCGTGCTCACGAGTAGCGGAAGCACCATACTCAGTGGCGTTGTACTGGTACTTAATCTCAGCGATCTTCGTTCCATTAGCATACAGAACCGTGTTCTTGTACTCATACTTCGCAGGATCAGTGTAAAGCATCACTGGAGAGTGGGCAACAGCATTGTCAACAGAAAGCTTATACTCTGTGCCGCTCACACCCTTTACAGTCTTGACGTTACCAAGAGTGAAGTAGTAGAGGTAAACAAGATCTTCCTGAACGAATGAAGGGAAGTTCTCCTCAATGTTCCAAGTCTGAGCCGGGCTGAACGCTTCAGGAACAATGCTGAATGAAGGAGCATTCTCAGACTTGTCGTTGCAAGTGTTAGTCTCGTCATAGAAGCAGAAGTATCCAGGCTTCCAAGCATCAGCAGTCCACTGAGCGCTATGAGTATGACCAGTTGTGGTCTTAGCGAAACGCTCGTCAAGATAAACCTCGAAGTCAGCAGCACCTACCTTAAGGTCAGCCTCGTTGCCAGGAGCCTCGACGTTACCGTGGATGTTTTTAAGCTTATCCTTGTCAAGGACATCATTGGCAGGATTGAAACTGTTGTCAGCGTACCAGTACTTAGGTATCTTGTTGGCCATCACACCCTTAGGATAAGCGAATGTAATCTTTACCGGGAGATAGACTGGCTCACGGTTGAAGTTGGTGTTGCCCAGACCCTTCCTTGGGATGAACTTAATGTACCTTACCTCCTCAACAACAGGATATGTCTTGTCGTTCACACAGTTCACGAAGTCTTCGCGACCGAGGTAAATACCAAACATGTTGGTTGTCTCGGAATCAGGCTCCTTGTACTCAAAGATATGACCAATCTTCTTGTCAGCAAGCTTGAATATTGGCTGACCATAAATGTCAACTTTACCTGTTGGAACCCACTGAGCGAACTCAAAGATAGGATCATTAGGGTCAATCGGCAAATCGTTGTCAGACAGATCAATCACGTGCGGGTACTTCACAGCCTCATAGAGAACATTGAAAGTCTCCTTACCCATGTCAACAGCTTCGTCAAGGACCTTCTGCTCTATGGCGTGCCAAGTGGTTGGCTGGAACTGCTCTGTACACTTGTAGTAGAAGTAGCCCAGGTCGAATACCTTGGTGATGATAGGTCTCTCAGGCTCAACTATGATGAACTTGATGTAACCTTCCTCGACAATCTTGTTGTTGACAGTGTCCTTAAGTTCTACGCGGATAAGCGGAGTTCTGCCGACGATCGACTTCGGAGCGTTCTTGCCTACCTTGGTCTCATCCGGCTCGCAGGCAAGAGGATCGGTGTCGCTGTTTGACTTGACACCACAGGCAACGATGTAAGTGCCGTCAGCCCTATTCTTAAGAAGGCTGTGGTTCTGGGTCTGTTCCGTTCCATTCTCACCAACAGAGTAAGGAACCTGAACGAAATTGAACTTCATTCCAAGATCCTTAAGCTGAGCCTCGGTGCGAGTCTTGATCTTGCGGTCATTCCAAGAGCGGCAGGAGTTGAAGATGACATCAGCTTCAACGAGTTTGTTAAGGTTGATACCCACCTCGCTGTCGTACTGAAGTTCAAGAGTGGCCACCATCTGAGCGGCGTCGTGAACACTATGATAAAGATGCATACCGCCTTCCACCGGAGCCTTGTGAGGATCATCACCATAGCCAAGAAGCTTGCCCGGCTCACTTGTGTTCTGTACGAATTTCTTCTTGGTGGCGTCCCACTTCCAGGAAGAGTACTCATGCTCAGGGTCAATGTAGGTGTACTGCTTGGCAAAAGCGGTATAGGCAAGGCTCTCGAACACCATCTGAGAGGCATAGACAGAAGCCCAGGTCGAGGTGATTGTCTCCTTGCCCTCTCCCAACGGAGCGGTGACGGCGAGGTCAGTAATCTTGCCGTTGTCTTTCTCGTGAGGATAGAAATCGAAGGCATGATAAGGGCTGGCCTCTTCCTGAGTCATTACCTTTTCACCTTGCATAGTGATGCCGACATGCATGATGCCGTCCTTCACATCAAGGAAAGTTGCTGTAGGCTTGGAAGCGGCAGGATTGGTCGCATAGTTAGGCACGGAAGCAACTCTTGTCTTCACGAAATCAGGATCCTGCGACACTGTCCCGAGATTCCTCTGTGTGTAATCAGGCACAATCGCGTTTGAAGGATCAAGGCTGTAAAGCTTGTCATAGGTAGGGTTAAGATAAGCAAGACCCTCATGACTTGTCGTGGCACCTACGGAATAGGTATTCTCAACCGTGGTCCAGCCAGCAGCGGTGTGACGCATGTGGGCATGCTTCAAACCTTCCTCCTTAGGACCCAAGGTCATCGGCTCGTAAGGGATGTAGATGTACTCCATCGCGTTCTGACCGTCAAGCACCATCTCCGGCTTAAAGACAAGAGCCTTAAGATAGGTATTAAGGTCAATCGTAAGAGTACCATCATAACCCTTGACGTTAGTCAGCTTAAGCTGGCCGTCAGTCCAAACAACTCCAATGCGGTCTTCCTCCTTTGGAGCCCACCTCAAGGTGGTCACTTCCTTTGTCTCATTGTCTCCGACAACGGTAACCTTTACCCAGAAACCCTTCTCAGCGCCTTCTGTGCCAGGATAGTAGTAGATGCCAGTGGCATCCTTGCCATCCTCGCCTTTCGGGCCTTGAGGTCCCTGGGGGCCGGTCTCACCTTGGTCACCTTTTTCGCCCTTCTCACCCTGGGCCTTGTACTCGGTCTTGACACCATCAATGTACCAGTAACCATCCGAACCGATTGTCACCACGCTTCCCGGCTTGCCATCCTTACCGGCGGAGCCGTCTTTACCATCCTTACCATCGGCGCCATTGGTACCGTTGGTAATCTCGAATGTCTCGCCGCTGCTCAATGTCACTTTGACACCTTTCGCGCTAGACTCCACATTAGTGATCACAGACCCCTTCTGAATGAGGGCCTGCAATTCCTTAGACACCTTCTCGACTGCACTCACGCGATCGGTAAGGTCGTTGATGTCGCTTCCATAGTCCTGACAGGACACGAAAGCACCCGCTGAAAGAACCAATGTGGCTCCAAGCAGGAAAGAATTGATCAACTTTTTGTTCATAACAAAAAAAATAAAAATGTATAGATTGAACTTAAATGTTTATAGCTATCATCAATTAAAATACAAGAGCACCCCTCGCTCTTCCTTAGTCTCATTGGACATCTAATCCATCGTCATTATCACTCCCAGTGACAAATGCTTTTTTTCCAGTTTTCCGGCAATTTCTTTATGAAAAATCTTGTTTATGAAAAATTAAACCCATATATTTGTCGTTGTGTTATGGAGTACCCCTCGTTGGGGGCTTGTAAACATATTTATTACTGGGAGTAACACCTCATTTCGGAGGTTGAACCACTTTCCAAACACTTACAGAGGGATATTCAATGACAGCCGGAAAGGCACCGACATACGTTTTACATGCTGATTCACGGGAAGTTTTTATATTCTAATAATAATCACTATTTTTGCGAAAACCGCGATAAGCGACATCAAACAGTGCGGACAAAAGTAAAAAGACATGAGCGAGTATCTTAGAATCCGTAATTTCGGCCCTATAGAAGAGATTGAGATCAACAATATACCCTCTCTCACAATACTGATCGGAGAATCAGGAAGCGGCAAGAGCACCATCATGAAAGTGCTATCCCTGTGCCGTTGGATATACAAGCGTGTCGTACTAAGATCGTACGTTAAACAAGCGAACATCAAAAAGACCGGTATTGGAATCCAGATGCGCACCTTATTAAAGACATCTCAGATAAACGAATATCTAACCCCCCGGACAGAAATCCTATATCGCAGGGGAGACTATGAGATAGAATATAATAATGGAAGGTTAAACGCCCAGGCTGACATTCCAGAAACGAATCTAAGTTTGGAAAAGATATGTTATATCTCCGACAAACGGTCAATCATCCCTGACTTTCTGGAGAACAAGGTCGAAAAAAAGAACGCCAACTATTACCTACAAGACACATTGGAAAACTTTCTGCTGGCAGCTGACGAGATAAGGCAACTGCCACTTGAATATCTGAATGTCGAGTTAAAAATCGAAAAAGGCAACAAAGGCGACAAATACTTGATCAAAAACACAAACGGAGCAGCCAATCCTATTCTTCTGCGCAACGCATCCTCTGGAATGCAGACAGTTTCCCCTCTAAGCCTTATCGTTGAATATTACGCAAGGAAGTTCGATGCCCAAAAGTCAATGAACTCGTCGTTGTTCGGATACTTGCAGGATAATGACAGGCTCAAGGATTTCAGCACCGCAAAAAACATCGGTGAGATCAGCGCCAAGAACGTCCACCTGTTTATTGAAGAGCCAGAATTAAGTCTCTATCCGGAAAGTCAGTGCTCATTGATTGACTTCATTGTCAGTCGGTGCTATGCCAAAACTCATCCTTATAATATATCGCTGATGATGGCCACTCACAGCCCATACATTGTCAACTACATGAATGTTTTGATCAACCGAAAGCCAGAAAATGGTCCGTGCCTACGCCCTGAGGAGATCGATGTTTATGAGGTATATGATGGCAACATTGGCTCATTAAAAACAAAAGACAAATACGGGCGAATAATCTTCGACACACGTTCAATGTCCGATCCAATCAGAGACATGTATTCAGAAATCGGGACAGAATAGAGATGGAGCAATTATTAAGGCAAGAGATATCCGGTGTTATCAATCAGATACAGAGATACGAGGCTCCTCTATGCACAGAAGACGAGGGAACACCACAGTACAATGACACAAACGAACATCTGTTCAGTGTTGTTGATGCCAGAGATGACGACACACATTTCATCAAGACATTCAATGAAGGTGCCGTTCATTATATAAACGGGAAGGACAATACTGTCACGTATTGCCTACGTTTCATCTGCTATGATGAATATCTTCACCGATTCACATTTGATGACGGTCATGGGAACGCACATAAAAGCAGACTGAAGGATGGAGTAAAAGTAGCAGATTTTCTCGTATATGACATGTCTGACGAAAAGGTGTACTTCATAGTGCAGGAGCTATCCCGAGAAAATATCTCCAATAAAAGAAGAGCCGGGAAAAAACAGCTTTCCGACACATTGAACCAATTGTATAAATCCAACTCCATCGCCAACTTCATTGATGGTTTCCAAACAAAGGTGTGTTATCTGTCGGCAAAGGATGACAGGAGAATGGAGGAACCAGAACAAATCGAGGGCTTTACAAAAATATACAATATTCTCCCCGAACCAGTAAAATTCAATTTCGGTCAAATCGGGACGCATCATTTTGAAGCTTACGAGACAAGCATCATAATTCTTCAATGACGTTACGGCAATTATGCTTAAGGAGTCGCTTCGACAGGCTCAGCGGCCAGGACAGGGCAGGCTCAGCGGCAAGAAGGGGTGTTCCTTTAGTCAGAAAAGGTAATCTGCCTATTGACTACTCTTCGTACAAGAGGTATGGAGTGCGGAGGGTTTTTGTTTTTAACTTGGCATCATGACGCAAAAAGGGATGCCGCAAAGCGGCATCCCAGATGAACTAGTGTTATTCTAATAATTACTCAGTGACGCCCGTTTTCTCTCGGGAAACACTGACTCAGACCACTAGAACGGACATATTCAATCCGTAGGATTATGGACTGACATACGGTTTGCATGCCGGAGGTGTCCTTGTTGTTGCCGCCCTCTGCCGGACGCTTCGACGGGGCCAGGCGCTTCGACAGGCTCGGTGGCCGGGTGGAGCATATTCATCAGAAATTGGTCAGGAGACGGGCGTTGCGCATTCTGTCCAGACGGTCTGAACCGCCAAGATAGTGCTCGGTGACCAAGAGACTGGAGTGGCCGAGAGATTCCGAGATAAATGTGAGATCCACGCCCTGACGAAGGAGAACTGTGGCGAAACTGTGTCTGGCTGAATAGGTTGTGAACGGTGGTATTCCCAACTCCTCGGCTATTTTCTTCAAGGCGTTGTTGCACATGCTGATGACTTTACGGACGGTGTTGGAGATGGAAAGCATGTCGGTGGCACCTTCGGCATAGTCAAACAGGAGGGTTTCAGGATTGCCGTCGTATGGATTGCCCCAGCGGCGGAGAATGTCCATCATCTCAGGAGTGATCACGGCACGGATAATCTTTGATCCGCCATAGGCACGAGCAGTCTTGGAGCGAAGGAAACAAATCTCACCGTCTATTATATTCTTATATTTAAGGAATAGCATGTCGCGGAAATTGATGCCGTTGCAAAGGTAGGAGAAGAGCCATAGGTCGCGGTAGCGCTCCCTGGACGCGGTGCCTTTGTAGGCGACTATTTTACGAATATGATCGTACGAGAGGGCGAGGCTTCTGGAACTGCCTTTGGGAATTATGTACTTGCCACGGCCGAACGGAAACATTGATTCCTTGACCAAGCCAGCGGCCGCGGCATCGTTCATAACACAACGGAGGGTTTTCATGTAGATGCAGATTGTGGTCATCGCCTTGTTCTCCTTCTTGAGGAAACTCTCGAAAGCGTTAAACCATGAAACAGACAACTTACTGAACAAGATTTCCTTACCGGCGAACCGTTCTACATTTTTCAGAGTCGTACGGCAGCGATAGTAGGAGTTTATCCTCCCCTCAGCTTGAAATTTGTCCATCATTGACTCGAGCGCTGCGTTTAACGTCATGTCAACGGGTTTACCTAATCTGGCCTCCAAAGTCTCAAATGAAAACGCACCTTTCTCAAGTAAAGCTTCAACTTCGGCGCTTATCTGATTGAATTTCGTGATGATGTCAGCGTGGCAATCGGGCATGCGCTTAGAGTAGGATATCCGTTTCCACTCTGAGGCAGGGAGATCGACTCCTGTTGGGTAGTACTTTTGGATACGGTTGTAAACAACCTCAATCTTGACTGGGAACACACCTGATTTCTTTGCTCTGCGCCTGTCAAGCACAGCTATGACGGAGACTCCGTCCTTAGAGATTTTCAACATAGCATTAATTATTTATGGGTGAATAATTTGCATGCAATTTATATACATCGGCAAGCTTACATAGCCTATAGAGTTGATAGTAAGACAGAGAGGCTGCACGTAAGGAAACGTGTATGTAAACGTGGATACAAAGTTAATTAAGGCGTGATCAGTAAACGTGTGAAAGACAGGAAACAGCAAAATGCTGCCAGTCAGATTTGACTAGCAGCATTCCGTAAGCGACTGAACATCAAAGGGTGGAGCCCCAACTAATGATTATGAGACGGTTGGGGAAACGGACTGGGACAGCACAGAGACGCAACGGCGACACCCTTAGAAAGCCGCCGCACTGGCGGAGTGTGCGTGCCGCTGGTGAGGCGGACGGCGTCCCGGCGGGCGCGGCCAAGGCGTGCCCCGTGCACACAAAGAAAGGAGCCCCGACGTCGTATGACGTCGGGGCTCCCCGAAGTA
>ENA-OYWJ01000116-OYWJ01000116.1-human-gut-metagenome-genome-assembly--contig:-NODE-116-length-41106-cov-21.108670_pt1 | contig 41106 bp, 32 predicted proteins | sample MGYA00244169_ERZ653395 | MGnify/ENA primary metagenome ERZ653395 (study PRJEB26926, sample SAMN06165120) | human gut metagenome | biome: ENVO:00009003; feature: ENVO:2100002; material: ENVO:00002003...
TTAAATTTTTCTATGGTCTAAAGTTACAACAACTTTTAGACATAGCAAAGCCCTGACTTTCACAAGCCAGGGCTTTGTGATTTTTTAAGAATCAGGGAGTTTTGACACACCCTCTTATCGGCAATGAAGGCAATATACACAGCTCACGCAGCTATAAGCGTTAATCACCCGAAATGTCTGATGTACCATAATTGTAACATCTGTGTAACAGGATGGAATTATTATGGCTGTACCTTTGCAGCGATTTTATTCAAGACAAAATGCAAATGGTAAAAATTTTATTTTCAGGTGTGTTCCTGATGTTAGGGATGTCAGCTTTGGCACAGGAGAAGGTGCCGGCAGAGGCTTTCTTTGAGGGTGGAAAGATGCATATCCGTAGTAAAGACAGTAATTTTCATCTATGGTTCGACAACAGGGTGAACATAGAGTCGGCAGTCTATGCTCCCACAGAGAGTGTCGACGGTCTGTCCTCGAAGACCAACAAGGACCTTGAGGAGGATGACGGTGAGTTCAGGTTCAGCAACGGTACGGTTATAAGGCGTGCGCGTTTCGGTGTCAAGGCGACGCTGTATAAAAACTGGTTTGCCGAACTCGATGTAGACTTTGCCAACAACGAGGTGGAAATCAAGGACATGTTCATGGGCTTTCGCTTCAACGACAAGTGGAATGTGAAGTTCGGTAACTTTAAGGTTCCAATGAGCATGGAGCGTGTAACAAGCTCAAAGTATCTGATGTCGGCAGAACGTCCGATGCCTGTAGAGGCCTTTGCCGATGGCCGACGCATGGGATTGGCTGGTACCGGATGGGGCAAAGGCTGGTGGGCTTCCGCCGGTGTGTTCGGACGCAGTGTTGACATACTGCAGAAGGAACGTAACCGTGGCAACGACGGTTGGGCGTTGGCGGCAAGAGCTGCCGTGAGTCCAGTGAACAACGACGATATGACCATCCACATCGGTGGTTACGCCAACTATCAGACCCCGTCGCACGAAGGAGCAAGTGACCCCATGGTGCTCTTCCGCACTTTGCCCGAGAGCAGGGTGGACCACCGCCGCTTTGTGCAGGCAGAGGTTGAGAACGTAAACAACTATCTTACTTTGGGATGGGAGCTGGGCTTCAGATACCGTAAGTTCCTGGCTTATGGTGAATATATCTTCAACACAATATCAAGATATTATTACGAGAAGAAGGACGTGAAGACAGACCTGAAGAACGCGCAGTTCAACGGATGGTATGCTCAGGCCTCGTATATGATTTTGGGTGAAAACAGAAAGTACAGTCCCGGTGATGCGGAATTCGGTCCGATGAAGGTCAGACAAAAGGGCGGTAACCTGGAAATAGCCGCAAGGGTAAGCACTATCAACATGAACGACTGGCACGACTCGCGTGCATATATAACAGGAGGTGAGGCCACGGCATTGTCGGCATCGCTCAACTGGTACCCTATAAGCAATGTTGTGATAGGAGCCAACTACACGTTCATGAACAACGACAAGTATGCTGACTCCAAAGGACAGATAACAGCAGGCGGCAAGCCGCTCAAGACGGCGCGCCCTGATGGTATAGACTTCTGCGTATTCCAGTTGAGAACGCTTATCTCATTCTGATTATTAGCCACGTAAAAAATATAAAAATCATGAAAAGAAACATATTATATCTTGCGGCAATATGCCTTGCCGCACTGTCGCTTGCTGGGTGCAAGACTGATGAGGAGCCCGAATGGGAGGATGTGGTAGTCCCTCCTGTTGACAACACTGTAAATGGTGACAACAACAATGACCAACAGCCTGAGGAGGTAATTGACTTCAGAGCCATAAGGCTGAATGAGCTGGACGGCAACAAGCCCAAGTTCATCGAACTGTACAACACTGCGTCACAGGCTGTCGACATAAGCGGCATGAAGCTGCGCAAGAACGGTGAGGAGATTATTTACGAGGCTCCCGCCGGAACGACTATTGTAGCAGGAGGCTTCCTCATGTTGCCATCTGACCAGGCTGACTATACTACGGGTTTTACCTCAGGCTTGTCAGCCAAGAAGTCTGTCATGATAGAGCTGCTGGGCCCCGACGATACCCTTGTAGATGTGTTTGCCAATCCAAGCCAGGCTATGGGAAATGTATGGGACGAGACTGACCCCGTATTCAATGGTGATGCTACAAAAGAGGCCTATGGAAGAAAACCAGACGGTACAGGAGAGTGGTATATGATACAGAGGACTGAGGGTGCGTCGAACAACGATGCTGCCACATCCGAGAAGATAACGTGGTAACTTAATCATTTAAAGATATGAAACAGATTTACGCAATGAAAAAAATCACCGTTGCCTTGATGTTGGCAGTGGTAATGCCCGCGGCAGTGCAGGCTCAGAGTGAAACCAACGTGTTGTTCTACGAGTCTTTCAACTCACTTGATGGACAGGGTGGCAACGACGGCTATTTTGACAACAATACTGAAGCAGGAGTGGAAGTTGGCGCTGAGGATCTCCTCTCGTCAGAAAAGCTTGACAACCCTGAAGGGTGGGGCGACTTCATTAAGGTGGCCATATGCAACAAGTGCGTACGCATTGCCACCAAGAAGAACAACGGAGAGATTACGACACCGGCTTTTGCTGTTAACGGAAATGCCACGCTTACCTTCAATGCCGCAGCGCAGGAAGGTGACAACGTCACTTTGTATGTAGAGCTGACTGGTGAGGGAAATATGGAATATAACGGACAGTCGGCCAACAAGATAGAGATAGCTCTGCCGGAGACTGTGTTCGGAACAACTGTTCTTGCCAACCAGACATATAATATCACAATTTCTGCTAATGGCAGCACGGCTGTGAAATTCTCTACCGTATCTACCAGCGACAGCAAGCAGCGCGCATACATCGACGAGATAAAGGTTGTCAATGCAGGCACTAACGGTATTCGTTCTTTCGAGACTGCCGTAAACAACAACAAGGTTTACGACTTGCAGGGTAGGGAGGTAAAGGCTCCTGGCAAGGGAATGTATATTGTCAACGGAAAGAAGGTTGTTCTCACCTCTGTACGCTGATAACGGAAGATTTGGATTAAGGTCAATATATAAAAAAGGCTGTTCCGGATTGCTGGAACAGCCTTTTTTTGATACTATTATTGATTATACAATGTCTATCTGACGTTGAATCTTCTTAGCTTCGTCTTTGGTGGCCTTAGGTATGGTGATAGTCAGCACACCATTGTCAACCTTGGCTGCGATGTTGTCTTTTATTACATCTTCAGGCAGCGTGTATACCTGTTGGTAGTTAGAGTAATTGAACTCACGTCTCAGATAGTGGTCTTTTTTGTTTTCCTCCTTGTGCTCCATCTTGTTCTCAATGGTGACCTCAAGGTTACCTTCGTTGTTAAGGCTTACTCGGCAGAATTCCTTCTTAATACCTGGAACGGCAAATTCCATTGTATATTCTCGGTCGTTTTCCCTTACATTGATTGCTGGAGCCGTTGCCTTCATCTTAGGCATCCAATCGTTGTTGAAGAACTCGTCAAACATTGTTGGGAACCAACTGCTTGTTTTCATAACTGGTAACATAGTAACCTCCTATTTTAGAATTGTTGTTTTATATATGTTTACCGTTTCAAGCTCCTCTGTGGGGCTTTCCGCTTACACCCCTATAACTGCAATTCACATGCCAATACGAGATATGGCGACATTGTGTCGGGAAAGATTAATGATTTTAATCTTTGCTGAAATAATGTCATAGGAAACGTTTATACTATAAAGAAAACTTTGCCCCTTCCAGCCTTTATTACAGCTCAGTGAAAAAACATGGGGATGGGACTCCTAAATGAAGGCAAAGCTTTGCGTTGGCAGTTGCAAAGCTTTGCGTGAGAGTTGTGCTGAACTGACACAGAAATGTCTGTCCGATTCTGAATAAGAGAAAAGGGGGAAAAGACTCACCCCGACGGGGCACTTAGCCCCCGGAAATTTCTACTGAGCCGTTTTAAGTTCTGATTTTGCTGAAGTCAAGCTATTGCCAGCATCCTTGTAGGCTTGAAGCTGTTGGTCAAATTTGTCTGAAGCCTTGTCTGTCTCAATGTTTTTGTCAATCGTGTTCTCGAAAGAGCCGAAATCCATATCCGAGATTTTACTTTTACCTATCGGCATAATGTCAATGCTGTTGGTTGAACATTCGGTTATCTGCCTACAGTATAGTATACAACACTCTTATTTATTAACAAAGTTGTATGTTGTAAGCAAAATGAAAGAATTTGCTTATAATATGCTTTCTTTTTGTATGTATTTTTAATGCGATTGTAAGCAATTGTTATAAGCTATCAACTTTAATGTTATTTTAATCTCAGTTTATTTATCAATATGAAAGCAAATTATTAATTTTGCAACCAATTTGATAGGAATAACAAGAATTTATTAATTAAAAGCAACAAGATGATGGCAAACGGATTGTATAATGCTGCTTACGAGCATGATGCTTGTGGAGTAGGCATGGTGGTGAATATCCATGGAAACAAAAGCCATGAACTGGTTGACAACGCCTTGAAGGTTCTTGAGAACATGCGTCATCGTGGCGCAGAAGGTGCAGACAACAAGACTGGTGATGGTGCAGGAATAATGTTACAGATTCCTCACGAGTTTATATTGCTTCAGGGTATCCCTGTGCCTGAGAAAGGAAAGTATGGCACAGGATTGGTTTTTCTTCCTAAAGATGAGGCTTTGCAGGGACAGATTCTCTCGGTAATGATTGAGGAGATAGAGCGCGAGGGATTGTCGTTGATGCACCTTCGTAGCGTGCCTACAAATCCTGATTGCCTTGGTAACGCAGCCCTAACCACGGAGCCTGCCATAAAGCAGGTGTTTATCACGGGCGTTACCGACGACAAGGTAGACATCTTTGAGCGCACCTTATATATAATAAGGAAGAAGATAGAGAAGCGTGTGGCTGAGCTCATAGCCCAGCATCCTGAGCAGCAGGCGCTTCACGATTTCTATATCTGCTCACTTTCAAGTCGCAGCATAGTTTACAAGGGAATGCTCTCGAGCCTTCAGCTTCGTCAGTATTTCCCTGACCTTACAAATAGTTATTTTACAAGCGGATTGGCACTCGTGCATAGCCGCTTCAGCACAAACACATTTCCGACATGGAGTCTTGCACAACCATTCCGTTTGCTTTGCCATAATGGCGAGATAAACACCATTCGTGGCAATCGCGGATGGATGCAAGCCCGTGAATCAGTATTGTCGAGTCCTGCCCTTGGCGACATCAGCAACATTTCGCCTATTGTGCAGCCTGGCATGAGCGACTCGGCATCGTTAGACAACGTTTTTGAATTCTTCGTGATGAGCGGTCTCTCGTTGCCACACGCTATGGCTGTGATGGTGCCTGAGAGTTTCAACGACAAGAATCCTATTTCCGAAGACCTTAAGGCATTCTATGAATACCACTCTATATTGATGGAGCCATGGGATGGTCCTGCAGCCCTGCTATTCTCAGATGGACGTTTTGCTGGCGGCATGCTCGACCGTAATGGTCTGCGTCCTGCTCGCTATACCATCACCAAGAACGATATGATGGTAGTGGCATCAGAAGTTGGAGTAATGGATTTCGACCCTCAGGATATTGCCGAAAAGGGACGTTTGCAGCCAGGAAAGATTCTGCTCATCGATACCCAAGAAGGAAAGATATATTATGATGGTGAGATAAAGGAGCATCTTGCTGCCCAACATCCATATCGCCAATGGCTCAACACCAATCGTATTCAGCTCGAGAAGATACACTCTGGCCGCAAGGTGAGCAACGCTGTTGACAACCTATTGCAAAAGGAAATGGAGTTTGGATTTGGCGAAGAAGATGTAGACGGCACAATCGTACCTATGTCGGTAAATGGTCAGGAGCCAACAGCCTCTATGGGTAACGATACTCCGTTGGCAGTATTGAGCGACAAGCCACAGATATTCTTCAACTATTTCCGTCAGCAGTTTGCTCAGGTCACCAATCCTGCCATCGACTCCATTCGCGAGAACCTCGTGATGAGTCTTACAGAATATATCGGTAGGGTAGGCTCAGGAATCTTGAATCCTGACGAAACCAACTGCAAGATGGTTCGTTTGCCACATCCAATACTTACCAACACTCAGCTCGACATACTTTGCAACATACGCTACAAGGGCTTCAACACCATTAAGTTGCCTATGCTCTTCTTGCGCGACAAGGGCGAGGAAGGACTCCGCGAAGCCCTCGACAATCTATGCCAACAGGCTGCTAAGAGTGTTGACGATGGCTACAACTATATCATCCTTTCCGACCGTGATGTAGACAATCAGCATGTGGCTATACCTTCGCTCCTTGCCGTGAGTGCCGTTCACCACTACTTGATAAGCATCGGCAAGCGTGTGCAGACAGCCCTTATCGTAGAGAGTGGCGAAATTCGCGAAGTGATGCATGCTGCCCTATTGTTGGGCTATGGCGCTTCGGCATTATGCCCATACCTCACCTACGCCATCTTGGACGACCTCGTGAAGCGTGGAAAGATTCAGGAGAACTACGAGACTGCAGAAGCCAACTATATCAAAGCCGTGAAGAAGGGACTCTTCAAGATTATGGCTAAGATGGGTATTTCTACCATCCGCTCATATCGTGGAGCCAAGATTTTCGAGAGCATCGGACTTTCCGAGAGTCTTCTTCGCACATACTTCGGTACCGAGGTTTCTACCATCGGCGGTATAGGCTTAGAGACTATTGCCAAGGATGCAATAGCATTCCACGACAAGGCTTTCGCTACACATCAGGATATGGGCTTCTTGCCAAGTCAGGGTCAGTTCCACTATCGCAAAGATGGCATTCGCCATGCTTGGAACCCTGAGACAATAGCCACCTTGCAGCTTGCCACACGCACAGGCAACTACGAGACTTTCAAGAAATATACCCAGCTTGTAGACAACAAGCAGGAACCAATCTTCATTCGCGACTTCCTCGACTTCAAGCGCAATCCTATCGATATTGCCAAGGTAGAGCCTGTGGAAGAGATAGTGAAGCATTTCGTTACAGGTGCCATGTCGTTTGGTGCTTTGTCGAAAGAGGCACACGAGGCTATGGCACTTGCCATGAACAAGCTTGGTGCACGTAGCAACACGGGCGAAGGTGGTGAAGATAGCGAGCGATTCCATTCAGAAATAGATGGAATCTCGTTGTCGAGCAAGACCAAGCAGGTGGCAAGTGGACGATTTGGTGTTACTACCGAATATCTTGTTAATGCCGAAGAAATACAGATCAAGGTTGCCCAAGGCGCAAAGCCAGGCGAGGGTGGTCAGTTGCCAGGTTTCAAGGTCAACGACATCATCGCAAAGACTCGCCATTCTATCCCTGGTATCAGCCTTATCTCGCCACCACCTCACCACGATATCTATTCTATCGAAGACCTTGCACAGCTCATCTTCGACCTCAAGAATGTGAACCCTCGTGCAGCCATTAGCGTGAAGCTTGTTGCCGAGAGCGGAGTGGGCACCATCGCAGCAGGTGTGGCAAAGGCCAAAGCCGACTTGATAGTTATCTCAGGAGCTGAGGGCGGCACAGGTGCAAGTCCTGCTTCGAGCATGCGCTTTGCAGGTATCTCGCCAGAGATTGGTTTGTCGGAGACTCAGCAAACCTTGGTTAAGAATGGTTTGCGCGGACAAGTTCGCCTGCAGGTAGACGGTCAGCTGAAGAGCGGTCGCGACATCGTGCTCATGGCGTTGCTTGGTGCCGAGGAGTATAGCTTTGGTACAGCAGCCCTGATTGTATTGGGATGCGTGATGATGCGTAAATGTAATCTGAATACCTGTCCGATGGGCGTTGCCACACAAGACCCTAAGCTTCGTGCGCATTTCCGCGGACATTATGAATATTTGGTCAACTATTTCACATTCCTTGCTCAAGAGGTGCGCGAATATTTGGCTCAGATGGGCTACACCAAGCTTAGCGATATTGTGGGCCATACTGAACTCCTCGTGGAGCGCGAACAAGAGGTTGAGAAAAACTATAAATATGCCACACTCGACTTCAGTCGCCTATTGCAGAAAGAAGGCAACGAAGGTTTGCACCACGACAAAGAGCAGATTCACGACCTTAGCGACGTGTTGGATCAGCAGATGATAAAGGCTGCCAAGAACACTATTGAGAATGGTGGCGACATAGACCTCGACTACAGCATTCGCAATACCGACCGTGCTGTGGGTGCCATGCTGAGTGGATATATCGAAGAGAAGCAGGCTAAGAATGTTTCTATCAACGTGAAGTTCAAAGGTTCGGCAGGTCAGAGCTTTGGCGCATTCCTCGTTAAGGGCGTAGACTTCAAGCTCGAGGGCGAAACCAACGACTATTTTGCAAAGGGACTTTCGGGCGGTCGTGTATCGATATTGCCACCTATCCGCAGCAACTTTTCTGCCGAAGACAACATTATAGCCGGCAATACAGGACTATATGGAGCCACTTCGGGCGAACTATATATCAACGGAAAAGTGGGCGAGCGCTTTGGTGTGCGCAACTCTGGTGCCATAGCCGTGATTGAAGGTGCTGGCGACCATTGCTGCGAATATATGACAGGCGGACGCGTGGTTGTGCTTGGCGAAACAGGTCGCAACTTTGCTGCTGGTATGTCAGGAGGTGTGGCATACGTATGGGACAAGAATCACAATTTCGACTATTTCTGCAATATGGATATGGTGGAGATCAACCTTGTTGAAGATAGCAACTATCGCAAGGAGCTCCACGAGCTTATCCGCCAGCATTATCTCTATACAGGTTCTAAGCTTGCACGTACCATGCTCGACGATTGGAGCCATTATGTCGACGACTTCATCCAAGTGGTGCCAATAGAGTATAAGCGAGTTTTGCAGGAAGAGCAAGTGAAGAAACTGCAGCAGAAAATAGCTGATATGCAACGTGACTATTAATTATTAAAAGATGGGAAATCCAAAAGCATTTCTGACCATACCTCGCAAGGAAGCGGGATACAGGCCAATACACGATAGAATACATGATTTCGGAGAGGTGGAACAAACTCTCAATAGTAATGATAGACGCATGCAGGCTTCTCGCTGCATGGATTGTGGCGTGCCGTTCTGCCATTGGGCATGTCCGCTTGGCAATAAGCCGCCAGAGTGGAACGACGCACTCTATAAGGGCGACTGGGAGTTGGCTTACCGATTGCTCAACGCCACAAACCCTTTCCCTGAGTTTACAGGACGCATCTGCCCTGCCTTGTGCGAGAAGGCGTGCATTCTGAACCTTACGGAACACGAGCCTACAACCAACCGCGAGGATGAGGCTGCCATCACGGAGCATGCTTTCGAAGAAGACTTCGTGAAGGTGGTAGTGCCTGAGCGCAACGGCAAAAAGGTGGCTGTGATAGGAGCAGGACCTGCAGGACTGGCTGCTGCCAACGAGCTCAACCATCGTGGCTATTTAGTAACGGTTTATGAGAGCCGCGAGAATGCAGGCGGACTACTTCGCTATGGTATTCCTAACTTCAAGCTCAACAAGAGCATCATCGACCGTAGATTGGCGCTATTGCAGAAAGAGGGCATCACATTCTTGTATAATCAGCATGTAGACCTCACTAAGTTGCCTGAAGGATACGAGGCCTACGTGGTTTCTACAGGTACACCACAGGCACGCAACCTCAAGATTCCTGGACGCGAGCTCAAGGGCGTATACTTGGCTTTGGAGATGCTGTCGCAGCAAAACCGAGTGTTGGCAGGCATGGAGTTTAAGAAAGACGAGCTTGTGAATGCTAAGGGCAAGGATGTGCTCGTGATAGGTGGTGGCGACACGGGTAGCGACTGTATCGGTACTGCCCATCGTCAGGGTTGCAAGAGCGTTACCCAGATAGAAATCATGCCTAAGCCTGTTGAGGGACCTGAAGACCCTAAGAACCCATGGCCAAACTGGCCTCGCACTCTCAAGACCACATCGAGCCACGAAGAGGGTTGCACCCGTCGATGGAACATCAATTCGCTCGAATTCCTTGGCAAGGATGGCAAGCTTACAGGTGTGCGTGTGCAAGAGATTGATTGGAAACCAAATCCCGAAGGTGGTCGCCCATTGATGGTAGAAAAGGGCAAACCTGAGGTGATAAAAGCCGACATGGTGTTGCTGGCTATGGGATTCCTAAAGCCAGAACATCCGCAGTATGCAGCCAACGTGTTTGTGGCTGGCGATGCTGCATCAGGCGCGAGCCTTGTGGTAAGGGCTTTGGCAAGTGGCATAAAAACGGCTGCCCAAGTAGATAAATTCTTGAATAAGTAGAGCAATTGATAATGCCTACAACTATTGGGGTGTTATCTTATGCGTTTGTATGCTTTGATAAGCAATTTGTCCTATCAAATAATTAAGGCAGAGGGCGGAGAACTCAGAGGAGTTCCCCGCCCTTATGCGTATATAGGTTAGTTCAAATAAAAAAAGTGTAGTAAAAGTTTGAAAGTTTGTGTAGAAAAGAGTATCTTTGCAACCAAGGTTACTGGAAAAAAGTTGCAGTATGTATGCTGAAATGCTGGAAAAAAGTTGCAAAAGGTGTATATAAATACTGGAAAAAAGTTGCAGTAATCATGCCTGAAAGTTAGAAAAAAGTTGCACGGTTATGCTTAAAAGAAAGATTATCAATAAGTTAGTAGAGTGGAAGAATGGTTGCTCGAATAAGGCTCTTCTTATTAAAGGTGCTCGCCAAGTAGGAAAAACTACTATCATACGTCAGTTTGCACAAGCAAACTACGAGAATTTTATTGAAATTAATTTTGAGCAGATGCCAACTGCTAAACAAGCCTTTGATGGCAATTTGGATGCAAGAACCATCCTTATTAATTTGTCAGCTATGGGATTTGGCCCATTAGTGCCAGGCAAAACGCTTATTTTCTTTGATGAAATACAATCTTGCCCTAAAGCAAGAACAGCTATCAAATTCTTGGTAGAAGACGGGCAATATGATTATATAGAATCAGGCTCTTTGTTGGGTATTAACTATAAAGAAGTCTCGTCGTTTCCAGTTGGTTTTGAACATGAATTAGAAATGTATCCTCTTGACTTTGAAGAGTTTCTTTGGGCTTGTAATATTAGTGAGGATGTAATCAGTATGCTTAAAGATTGTTATGAGCAGCTGCGTCCAATACCAGACTTTCTTCATAAGCAAATAATGGAACGTTATCGTCAGTATCTTATTGTTGGCGGTATGCCTGAAGTCGTTATGACATATCTTGAAAATGAAGATTTTACCAAGACTATAAATAATCAAAAAGATATTTTGTCAGGCTATCGTAACGATATATCAAAATATGCGGGTAACGAAAAGGTGTTAGTGAAATCTGTTTTTGATGCGATACCAGGACAATTGAGCAAACAAGACAAACGCTTTGTTTTGGCATCTATTGAAAAGAATGCTTCGCGACGTAAATATGGTGCACCTACTCAATGGTTAGTAGATGCAGGTATGGCATATTATTCTTTTAATGTAGGATCGTTTGAGTTGCCTTTCCCTATTCATGAAAATATTAGGCTATATAAGCTTTTTTTCGTTGATAGTGGTCTTATGTGTGCTATGATGCTTAATAATATTCAAGCCCAGGTTCTTACAGGTGACATATTTGTTAATGAAGGTGCTTTAGCAGAAAACTATGTTGCATGCGAACTCTTTAAGCATGGTGTATCACTTAATTATTATGATAGAAAAAGTAAGCACGAACTTGATTTTGTTTTCCCTGAAAATAATAAGATTTCTATTATTGAAGTTAAATCAGGAAAGGATTATAAGCTACATTCTTCATTGAATATGGCGCAGACTCTGTTTGCTGATAAAATTAATCGGCGAATAGTTATGAGTGCCAATAATCTTGAGGTTGAAGATGGAATATTATACTTGCCACTTTATATGAGTATGTTTATTATATAGTTCCATCTGTTCATTAAAATATTGAACCAAATTAATAGGTTTAATGCGAGTATTCGTATGGTCTTAAACGAGTAGTCGCGTAGCCTTGTGCGACTATTCGCATTTGGCTACGCGACTATTCGCGTTTTTATGTGTGTGTATTTACCAGAATCTTTCTTCTCAAGAGATATCAAAACGAGAGTTGGTTATCTTTAGAAGTTCCAAGTGCAAATACGTAGTTGCCAAATTTTAGACCTGCATTTTTGTACGCATCGCAATATGCTCTTTCTATAGTTTCAATTTCTTCATATTGGTCATTAATCGATGATGTAAGTCCATACCTATATTGGTAGACTTAATCATCTGTGTCTTCATCGCATGAAGTAAATAGAGTAAGCGTACATAGAATGATTAAAAAACTTATAGATAACTTTGTTAGTAAATTAATAATTTAAATGATTTGTGTATTGATGTTAATATCAATATCCGACATTTGTTGTATTTATTCTCTTTCCTCAGTTAGCTTTCTTGTGGCATGGTCTTCGAGATAGTTGAGGGCCAAAGAGTCTTCTGTGAGCCAGTCTTCGCCGATAGTAGCGTTGGCGATAGCTATTGCCATAGCGCAGAAGTTGTCGATTTCCTTTGAAGCCTTAGTGCGGAAATCTTCCGACTGCTCTTTCCATGTTGCTTCAGGGAAATAGATGTCTGAAAGGTTTGGCATTTGCTTGTCCATATAAGCGCAAAGTTGCTTAGCCACGTCAACCACATTTTTGTCGAACGAAGTCATAAACTTGCCGTAGAGCTCGTCGTGTAGGAATAGCTCGTCTTCGGTCAGCCCCATTTCGAAGCCTTCTGCCAAGTGAGCCTCTACAGCTTTCAGGGCGTTGACGATGGTATAGATATAATCTTCGGCAGGGATGTTGCAACCAAGCGGAGTTGTTATTTGCGCCTTGTGCTTGTCGCAATATAGGTTGGCGAGATAGTTTTGTGCAGGAGCATAGAATGCCATAGCCATGCTCTCGATGCCTTTGCGATACATGGTGTAGGCAATTTGTGCCGAAATATGCTTGTAAGGCGAATCGAGCACAAAGTCGATAAGTGGCTCGTTGTCTACCAAGAATTCCTCGTCGCCATCAATACCTAAGGTCATAGGCGAGAATTCTTCTGCATTTATCAACGCACGGCATAGACCGATTGTGCTGACATAGAATGCACATACCACACGCTCGTCGTCGTCCATAAGCTCGCGCTGCTTAGGGTCGAAGAGAGGTGATTCTATGCGTACTTTCCATTCGCCATCTTTCTCTTCCCACAGCATGTTCACACACCATTCCATTTCTTCGAAGTGGCGCTGCTCCAATAGCTTGTCTACTTGCTGAAGCATGAACGCACGCTGTTCGTCGTCGTTCATCTCAGAAATTTGTTTCACGTCTGTATTAGGAAAGAGATGTCTGTCTATCTCTGCAAAAAAGTCTTTGTAATCCATATTATAGTTAGTTTTTTTAGTTACGGGTTAATGTTGTTATGTAAGATAGTTTGCATTCGTTTGCATTATCTTTGCCCCAAAAGTACAAATAATTTGGTGAACATACAAAAAAACGTGGCAGAAAAAGTTTGGATTTGTTTTTAGAAATATATATCTTTGCATAAAAAGATATAAAATTATGCCTGAACTAACTCGTTTCTTTGGAATCATTATTGCAATGATCATAACCCTCCACATTTTCATGTAAGATATGGAGACTATGAAGCAATAATCACAATTCAAGATGGTATTGTGAAAGGAGAATTGCCTAAGAAAGTTTTGAAAGATGTTTTTAGATGGATGGAATTGCATCAATCAGAACTTGAACAGAATTGGAAACGATTGCAAGAAGGAAAAGAAATAGTTAAAATAGAACCCCTTAAATAAATATTATTATGGTTGATGTAGATTTGATAAGAGTCGTTGATGTAAATTATATCAAGGATTATACTATGGACTTGAAATTCAGCAACGGAGAAACTCGTCGTGTAGATTTTCTTCCTTTGTTGAAAGGAGCAAAGCGTGAGGAACTGAAGGATATGAATAATTTCATTCAATTTGGGCTCAACCATTGGACTTTGGAATGGTATAATGGAATAGATTTTGCCCCTGACTATCTTTATAAACAAGGTACTGTAGTTTCGTAGTTAGTAGGCTTGTTTCTTTCGTAATGACTATCGACGATTTTAAGCAACGTATTGTCGCCAGCCTTGGTTTTGCTCCTACAGCCGACCAATGGCAGGCGATGGATGTGTTTGCACATTTTCTTGCCGACCGCCAGGAGCATGTGGCTATGGTGATGAGCGGCTCGGCCGGTACTGGTAAGACTTCGCTTGCCAGCGCCATGGTGCGTACGCTAAAGCAAGTGGGACAGAAGCTGTTGCTGCTCGCTCCTACGGGTAGGGCGGCAAAGGTGTTTGCACTAAACTCAGGACTTGCGGCATACACCATTCATCGAAAGATTTATCGCGAAAGAGCATATACCGGCATCGACGGCAGTTTTTCGCTCAACGACAATCTGCATGCCGACACGCTATTCTTGGTCGATGAAAGCTCGATGATAAGCAACGGCATGGGCGAAGGACAAACCTTCGGTAGCGGATGCTTGTTGGACGATTTGATGCAGTTTGTGTATTCCGGGCGCAATTGTCGCATAATGTTTATTGGCGACAATGCACAGCTGCCACCTGTAGGCGAGAGCGAGTCGCCAGCCATGAGCAAACAGGTGATTGAGGGCTACGGCATGACGGTTTATCAAGCACATCTCGACGAGGTGGTGCGACAGGGTGCCGATAGCGGCATATTATACAACGCCACAGCCATACGCCTGATGGCTACACGCAACGAGGCTACCATGATGCCACGCATTAGGCTCAAGGGATTTGCCGACGTAGAGGTGGTGAGAGGCGACGAGCTGATAGAAACCTTGGCGTCGAGCTATAGCCATGCAGGAGTGGACGACACGATAGTGATAACGCGAAGCAACAAACGAGCTAATATATATAATATAGGTATAAGAAACCAAGTGTTAGGACGCGAAGAGATGCTATGCTCGGGCGACCAGCTGATGGTGGTGAAGAATAACTATAGCCTCACGGCAGCAGAGAAAGACCCTACAGCGCCTCCATTTATAGCCAATGGTGACAGATGCAGGGTGGGGCGAGTGAGAGCCATACGCGAGCTCTATGGCTTTAGTTTTGCTGAGGCTCGATTGGTGTTTCCCGACTACGACGACTACGAGATAGAGACTACCGTGCTGCTCTCCACTCTCACCTCAGAAGCCCCAGCCCTTGCGCGCGATGATCAAGAGAGATTGTATCAGGCGGTGATGGCTGATTATGCCGATTTTTCGCGTAAATCCGACCGTATGGCACAACTGCGCAAGGACAAACATTTCAACGCCTTGCAGATAAAATATGGCTACGCAATCACGTGCCACAAGGCGCAAGGTGGACAATGGGCGCATGTGTATCTCGACCAAGGCTATATGACCGACGAGATGCTGGGTGCCGACTACATTCATTGGCTATATACTGCTTTCACTCGAGCTACCGAAAAACTATATCTCGTGAACTGGCCACAAAGCCAAACGGAATAGTGGTGAGCCTTTGAGAGAGAAGTGGAGTGAAGGGAAGGGCTGGCAGTCACACAGTCACAGTCACAGTTAGAAAAAAAGCCACCTGCATCTTCTGTCTTCTATATATATTATATATAACTAATTAATAATCAATATATTATATATATAAAAAGGAGGAAAAGGGAAAAGCATACCCACTTTAAAAACAACTGTGACTCTGTGACTGTGACTGCAAGATAGTGAATAAGGATGCCTAACATGACCTTAACCCTTTGGCTATTAGTTTGTTACGTTACTTCTCTCTTTGGCTTATTTGCCTCCTTAATCAAAGAGCATTTCAAAGTTTATTGAAAATATCCCTTTAAAAAGCCTATTTTTAGGGCATAAACAGCTTGGTTTAAGCTATTTTTTAGCCTTGTGTAGGCATTCGATATGCGAGAATAGCGAAAACCATGATGAATTAAAAAATGAGAAATAATGCTATTTTAATTACTTTTTAATGCATTTTGCTTGTATCTCGTGGTTTTTTACTAATTTTGCACCCATATTCATCAATTTATTTAGGATACTCACATGGGTGGCTTCTTTGGTACAGCACTAAAAAAGAGTTGCGTAAACGATTTGTTTTACGGAACAGACTACAATTCGCACTTAGGCACCAAGCGTGCAGGTATGGTAACATTCGACAAGGAACGAGGTTTCTCGCGTTCTATCCATAGTTTGGAGAGAAACTATTTCCGATCTAAATTCGAAGACGAACTCGACAGCTTCTATGGCAACATGGGTGTGGGAGTGATTTCGGATACCGACCCGCAGCCTATTATCGTGAACTCACATTTGGGCAGATATGCCGTGGTGACAGTTGCTAAGATTAATAATATACGAGAAATTGCCGACGACCTGCTGTCGAAGCGTATGCATCTGAGCGAGATGTCGGCTAACAACATCAATCAAACCGAACTTACTGCCCTGACCATCAATATGGGCGAATCATTTGTGGATGGTATTTCGCAGGTGTTTGACCGCATAGATGGCTCGTGCTCGATGCTTATACTTACCGAAGATGGCATCATTGCTGCACGCGACATGTTGGGACGCACACCTATCGTGTTAGGTCAGCGCGAGGATGGCGAAGGATATGCTTTTACAAGCGAAACGTCGAGCTTCCCTAACCTGGGATATCGCAGAGTGCGCGACCTTGGACCAGGCGAAATCGTGAAGATTACGCCAGAAGGTATCGAGGTGTTGAAAGAAGCTAATGACGAAGAGCAGGTGTGCTCATTCTTGTGGGTATACTATGGTTTCCCTTCGAGCGACTACGAGGGAATAAACGTAGAGGATGTGAGAGAGCGCTGTGGTGTGCGCATGGGTCAGGATGACGATACCGAGGCTGACCTCGTGTGTGGTATTCCTGATTCGGGTGTGGGCACAGCCCTTGGATATGCCGAAGGTCATGGCATTCCATACAAGCGTGCGGTATTGAAATATACTCCTACATGGCCTCGAAGCTTTACTCCTGGCAACCAGTCGCGTCGTAGCCTTGTGGCTAAGATGAAGCTCATCCCTAACCACGCCATTCTCGATGGTCAGCGTGTGGTATTCTGCGACGACTCTATCGTGCGCGGTACCCAGCTTCGCGATAATGTGTCTACATTCTTCCAGTATGGCGCCAAAGAGGTGCATGCCCGTATCTCGTGCCCTCCATTGGTTTATGGATGTCCGTTTATCGGCTTCACATCGTCGAAGAGCGATATGGAACTCATCACCCGACAGATTATCAAGGATTTCGAGGGCGACGACAAGGCTAAGCTCGACCAGTATGCCAAGACCGATTCGCCAGAATATAATCGTATGGTAAACGAGATTGCTCGCCGATTGGGCTTGACAACCTTGAAATTCAACAAGATAGAAACCCTTATCGAGGCTATCGGCATGCCTAAATGCAAAGTCTGCACTCATTGTTTCGACGGCTCAAGCTGGAATCATTGCAAATGTCATAAGTCGAAGAAATAACATAGAGCAATACTAACAGTATGATATACTGTTCAGCCCCACCAAAGTTGTGGTTCTGTAGTGGAACGCAAGTTTGGTGGGGCTGCTGTATTTATAGCATTTATGTTGATATTTATCTAAAAATATCTAATTAAAAGACTAAAACCTACGTTATTCAAATAATTAGCATTAACTTTGCGAATCGCATATAAATAATGTATACATAATTAATTTAGGAAACAAAAACAACTGAATGGTAAAGACAGAACAGCTGGTTGACACTATAACCAGAGCAATACAAGAGAAAAAGGGTGAAGACATCGCTATTATCGACCTTAGAAAAACTGATGGCGCTATAGCAAGCTATTTCATTATCTGCCAAGGCAACTCGCCTATACAGGTGAATGCCATCGCAGAGTCGATAGGCGACATGGCAAGAATAGAACTAAGCGAAAAGCCAGCCCACGTGAATGGACTCGACACATGCCAATGGGTGGCTATCGACTATGTAGACGTGATAGTACACATATTCATGCCTGAAATGCGTGATTATTATAATTTGGAAGACTTGTGGCAGGATGCACCTACAAAGATGGTGCCTAACCTCGACTAACACAGGCTTCTAAGACCTAAAGATAACTAAAGATATGGATATTAACAATCCTAACGGAAACAAAGACAACGGCAATCAGCCAAAGATGCCTAAATTCAATATGAATTGGATTTATGGCATCATCATAGCTACTCTTGCCATTCTCTTCGTAACGGGTGGCGGCGACTCGCTGGTAAGTGGGGCTGCTGCTCAGCAGAAGGCTACATACACCAAATTTAAGTACTATGTAGAGAAGGGATATGCCAAGAATGTGGTGGTAAACAAAGACGAAGGCGAACTAAAGATGTATGTGCATCCTAAATTTATTCGCACGGTATTCAACAAGCCTGCCAGTCAGACCGGAGCCGACCCATACGTAGATGTGGTATACGGCTCAGGCGACGAGCTCGATAAATATCTCTCGGATGCTCAAAAGCGCGGAAAGATTGTTGACTATAGCTACGAGAAAAAGGATGGCTACAACTTCTTGAACATCCTTCTTAATCTCTCGCCTATTCTCATTTTCTTCTTCTTCATGTGGTTCCTTGGTCGTCGCATGGGCGGCGGAGGCGGTGGCGGCATGTTTAATGTCGGCAAGAGCAAAGCTAAACTGTATGAGAAGGCTAACACCCTGGGCATAACATTCAAGGATGTGGCTGGACAAGAGGGTGCTAAACAGGAGGTGCAAGAGATTGTTGACTTCTTGAAGAATCCTCGCAAATATACCGATTTGGGTGGTAAGATTCCAAAGGGAGCATTGCTCGTGGGCCCTCCAGGAACAGGTAAAACCTTGTTGGCAAAGGCTGTGGCTGGCGAAGCTGGCGTACCTTTCTTCTCGATGAGCGGTAGCGACTTCGTAGAGATGTTTGTGGGTGTGGGTGCTAGTCGTGTGCGCGACGTGTTCCATCAGGCTAAGGAGAAAGCACCATGTATCATCTTTATCGACGAGATTGATGCCGTAGGTCGTGCGCGTAGCAAGAGTCCTGCTATGGGTGGCAACGATGAGCGCGAAAACACTCTCAACGCGTTGCTTACTGAAATGGATGGTTTCGGCACTAATAGTGGTGTCATCGTGTTGGCTGCTACCAATAGAGCCGACATGCTCGATAAGGCATTGCTGCGTGCTGGTCGTTTCGACCGTCAGATAAATGTCGACCTGCCAGACCTTGCTGAGCGTAAGGCTATATTCAACGTGCATCTTCGTCCTGTGAAAAAGGATGATAGCGTGGATGTAGACTTCCTGGCACGTCAAACTCCTGGCTTCTCGGGTGCCGATATCGCTAACGTGTGCAACGAGGCAGCCTTGATAGCAGCTCGCCACGACAAGCAGACCGTAGGCAAACAAGACTTCCTTGATGCTGTAGACAGAATCATAGGCGGATTGGAAAAGAAGACTAAGGTGATGACTGCTGCCGAAAAGCGTTCTATCGCCTTGCATGAGGCTGGACATGCTACCATCAGCTGGTTCTGCCAGTATGCTAATCCTTTGGTTAAGGTGAGCATCGTGCCTCGCGGACAAGCGCTTGGAGCTGCATGGTATATGCCAGAAGAGCGACAGATCACTACCAAGGAGCAGATGCTCGACGAGATGTGTGCCCTCTTGGGTGGTAGAGCTGCCGAGGAACTCTTCACAGGTCATATCTCTACAGGTGCCATGAACGACTTGGAGCGTGCCACAAAGAGTGCTTTCGGTATGATTGCTTATGCAGGTATGGGCGACAGATTGCCTAACATCTGCTACTACAACAATCAGGAATATCAGTTCCAGCGTCCTTATTCTGAAACTACCGCTAAGATTATCGACGACGAGGTGTTGAAACTCATCAACGACGAATATGCTCGAGCTAAGCAGATTCTGACCGAACATAAGGAAGGTCACAACGAGCTGGCTGAACTCTTGATAAAGCGCGAGGTTATCTATGCCGAGGATGTGGAGAAGATATTTGGCAAACGTCCTTGGGTAAGTCGCTCGCAAGAGATTATCGAAGAGAACGAACGTGCTGCAGAACCTTCGCTCGACGATATGCCCGACGAGGTGAAGCAGGCACAGGCAGAACACGAAAGAGCCTTGGCTGAAAGCAAAAACGAAAGTGCAAACGACAACAATCAATAATCGAAGAGCAATATGACTGACAAACAGAAAAACTTCGTGGTAAGGTCTATCACAGGTATCTTGTTCGTTGCCATTATGGTGGCGGGCTTCCTAAATCCACGTGCCATGGTGTTCCTCTTTGCCTTGATCACAGGTATGGCGATGTGGGAATATACCGGACTTGTCAACGACATCGAGGATGTGAAGGTAAATCGCATGATTTCTACCGTGGCTGGCGTCTATTTGTTCCTTGCCGTGGCAGCATGGCGAATGGGCATAGTTGCCAACTTCATCATCTTTGTGCCATATTTGCTTACGGTAGTTTATCTCTTCATAAGCGAACTATATACAGGCAACAAGAATGCCGTGGCCGATTGGGCTTACACCATGCTCGGACAAATGTATGTGGCTTTGCCTTTGTCTATGATAAACGTCCTTGCCTTCGAGGTTATGCCAGACGAAATGGGAGTGAGCTACGATATGCTGTTGCCTCTTAGCATCTTCGTGTTCCTTTGGACAAACGATTCGGGAGCTTATTGTTGTGGCTCGTTGTTGGGCAAACACAAGCTCTTCCCTCGTATCAGTCCAGGAAAGAGCTGGGAAGGTTCTATAGGTGGCGGACTGCTGGTTATTGCCGTAGCTGCCTTGATAGGCTGGTGGGCTAATAATGGCGACAACAGCCATCTGCTCAGCATACCTGGATGGATGGGCTTAGGTCTTGTAGTTGTGGTATTTGGCACCCTTGGCGACTTGGTAGAGAGCCTCTTCAAGCGTACTCTCGGCATCAAGGATAGTGGCAACATATTGCCAGGACATGGAGGCATGCTCGACCGCTTCGACTCGTCGCTCATGGCTATTCCTTCGGCTGTCATCTACCTCTATACCCTCACCTTGTTCTAATATTCACATATTTAGTTTAAGCAAAAACTCTATTTGCCTTCGCTTATTTTAAGCTATTGGGCATTATATATTATAATAGCGCATTTAGATATCTAAGTATCTAAATGCGCTTTTTTAGTTATTGTCTTTATCCTTTTATGATATTATTTCTGCTTATAAAGCCTATAGTCTATGCCACATTCTGTGTTAATATCAGTTAATATCCTGTAATATTCCGTTTAAACTTCCTTTTTCTCATAGAAAATGTGTAATTTTGCATCCACTATTTGCAGATATAGACAATAAATGGTTCCGTAGCTCAGTTGGATTAGAGCAACAGCCTTCTAAGCTGTGGGTCTTGGGTTCGAACCCCAACGGAATCACTTTGTGACCCCATGCGGGTCACATCGGAACAAAACAACGTCAAAGAGGATTCTACTTCGGTAGTATCCTCTTTGTTGCTTATATACAGTTAGTTACGAGCGAGTAACTTGAAATTCAGACAGTTATTTAGAGGACGAGCGTAATGTCTAATTAACGCAGCGGATTTGAACCAGGTGCTTTGATGATGACATAACGGGACACAACGATACATAAATGTGTGACACTTTGTGTGACACTTTTCTGAAATGTGTGACACTTTCTAAAAACGTGTGACACTTTCAGCCACTAAATAGCTGGAATTGGTAAAACTACCAATTAAAAATTGTTAAACTCCCATTATTCTCATCTTCTCCACTTATTTGTCCGCTGTACTAAAACCTACTTTAACGATGAAGAAGGAATTGGTAGAGGTCGTCTTCGACCGTAGAAAAAACTCCGAGAAGAGGGGTTACGGATTTTTGGAAGTGCAAGTTTATCTTGGACGTGCCACTCGTAAATACATTATGATTGGCAAGTATTCACCCGACGACTGGCAAGCAGCAGCAGCTTCGCCCGAAACACAAGCTCTGGTAGCAAAGTGTAAGAAAATCATTGCTGCGATGGACGTTCTTGATGAAGAGCGTACCTACGACAATTTCATGTATCACTTCAATGGCGAAGACAAGAAGCCTAAGGTGGAAGTAAAGGAGGAGCAGCCAAAAGAGCCGGAGAAAAGTGGAAAGAGCTTTCTCGACTTTATGGAGGAAGCTCTCGCCAATGAAGATTTGCGCGAAGGTACACGCAAGCACAAGATTTGTGCCATTGAAACCGTGCGCACATTCGGTAAACTCAACACCTATGGCGACTTGACTCCGAAGAACATCATCGCCTTTGACAACTGGCTGCATGATGGCACCCGTACCGATGTGACGTGTTATGGCTACCACAAGAAAATCCACAAGTGGGTTCGCCAACTTTATCAGATGGGCGAAATTCCACAGGATCCTTATCAAGTGGTGACGTTGAAGCGAGGCAAGTGCCGTGAACGTGAACCGCTCACCGAACTTGAACTGAAGCTCATGCGCAACTACAAGTTCGAGGGCAAACTTGCCAGGGTGCGCGACCTCTTCATCTTCGCAGCCTACACTGGTCTGTCGTTCTGCGACACACAGACCTTCGACTTCGAGAGCATGACGAAGAAGGAAGGCAAGATGTACTACATCGATGGCAGCCGTATCAAGACTGAAACGAAGTTCTTCACGCCTATCCTCTCTCCTGCGATGAAGGTGCTTGAGAAGTACGACTACCAACTGCCTAAGATAAGCAATCAGAAAGCCAACGACTACCTTCATGTGATACAGATGGAGCTGCACTTCAGGCAGAAGTTGACTTTCCACGTGGCTCGCCACTCCTTCGCTACAATGGCATTGGCTCACGACGTGCCTATAGAGAATGTGGCTCGTATGCTTGGGCACCAGGACATCAAGACCACACAGATTTACGCCAAGGTGCTGCGCACCACCATCGAGCGCCATGCCACAGCCCTGCAGCGTTCAATCAGCTAAGACACGATAGAATATTCCCTTTAGTAACTGCGACTTTCCCGACTCATGGAAGGTGGCAGTTATTTTTTCGCATATATACCTCTGCCCACGTATGTAGAACAATGCACGAGGATTAGGTATTGTGTCAGAGAGGAAAGAGAAATGGAACTTCTGCTTTCCATCAATCTTGTGCATTGACAAGCGCATAGAATTGGCTATGCCGTCTTTCAATCGCAAGGTGAATTGAGTTCTGTTATACCCAAACGAGTCAGTAACCTCCACCTTATCTATTATAGGATGTGGCTGATTACCGCCGAAAAGATAATGTCCACTCCAAAAGCCGACATATATAACATCAAAATATGCAGATGACTTCTCGGTTTCTCCTTTGCCAATCACATAGCTTGCAGTGCCTTGTGCCAAGTCTCCTGCATCATAGTCGACATCATCGTGATAGCGTACCGATGATAATTGCCCTTCATTGTTCGGTCTTTGTCCTATGTAGATGCCAGAAGATGCAGAGCCAGAAGAGCCTGTACCGTCTTCCGATATAGTCCATGTTTCTCTACTGCCCAACTCTCCGCAGTCGAGAAACATACAATTGCCATACTTGTCGTCAGTACCCTCTATCCATGCAGGAACGATTTTCAGTTCAATATCGTCAGCATCATTATCAACAAAATAATCTCCGAACTGATTTACAGGCATCAGACGGTTATAATACTTGTACCACTTCATGCCATTATGCTTGCTGACAAATTCTGATTTGTAGCAGTACATTATAAAATAGGTATCAATCTCCTTGCAATAAAACAGTCTGTTTCCGTCACTTCCAACAGGATAGCCACGGCTGAAAGACTCGCTGTATCCATGTCCGCTATGCCCCGTAGACTTGTAATAACCGCTAATCTTCAACGTCATTGCCTTGTCAATCAATTCCCGAAATGTATCATAGACCAAAGCCTTTGACTTGTTGGCTCTTATAAACCAGTCGCACGAGTAATATGACCACAGAAGCGCATCATTATCAGCGTATTTCAAGTTAGCCGAAGCGATGTACTTGCTTTCATCTTCTTGCGACACCTCTGTTGTGTAAGAGTCCAAGACCTTGTTTAAGATTACCTCTCCTGCCGATTTTGCCAGACTATTAGAGAAATGAAACTCGATGCGCTTAGCCTTATGGTTGATATCAAAATCTCCGAAAAGGAAGTTTTCAAGATGCTCAAAAAACTCGTTCAATGTCCAATGAGGCAATGCAATGGCAAAGTTCCACGCAGCCCATGCAGCCGGAAGCGTATTGCAAATCAAGAGATATTTATATTGCGATTGCTCCAGTTCAGCAAAGTTCGCCTCATACCCCAATTGCGAACAAATACGCTTCAAGATATACAATAAGTATGGCTGGAACGAAAGGGTGTTTTTGACATTCTCGAAGCCAGTGATGAAATGGACAGATGTGGTAACAGCATTCTGCAGATTGCCGGAATAGTTGTTTACCCACGGCAACGGCACCCAGTTGTTCGTTGGATATGGTTTGAACGCTTCTGCTGCTATAAGATTATCGCGCTTGGTAGGATATCCCAAATCCATTTCATTGAGATAGATGTCATCAAAAGTCTCGTCAAAGTTCTGCTCACTGCGTCCCTCTAGGAATTGCGTTTTTACCTCCACGTCAGAAATCTCCGTAATAGTTATGGAGCCAGACTTCAGGAAAGCGCCGTCACGGATGTCACAGTCAAACACCACCTTTGACTTGATAACATCCGCTCTGTGGATGTGCCCGAAGATTGCTATGTTTCGGGCGCATCCCTTTAGTGGAAACGTAATTGTCAAGGTGTAGCTGTCGCTACCCGTAAACAGACGGTTCTCGAAGATGAAGTCAAACGAAGTGTTCTTCTTCAGATAGGCTTGTTTGCCATTAATAATAATTTCCATATTACTTACGTCTTGATTTAGGAGTTTTGTTTCTCATTAAAATACTATACTCGTCCTGCGCTTGCTTGATGCCAGTGTCCCCCGTGACCGTGTTCACCGTGACGAAAGGCTCGCTCAATCGCTTCTCCAACTGCTTCATCGTATCAGCATAACTCTGCATTGCCTTTGTGTTCTGCACGATTGCAGCCGTAGCCAGTCCATCCGACTGCTGCTGTACGATGATAGGCTGTTGCTGTTGTGGTGTGCTATGTGCAACTGGCGCAATAGTCCGGCTCACATCATCGGCTCTTAAGGATCCGATCGTGTTAGTCCGCTGCGCATAGTCCAGGGCGTTGATGATAGGACGCGCAACCGGGTTGGCAAGCATCTCCTGCGAAGCCACCCATTCCCCGGCATGAACCACGCCCACTTCTTGGAACTTGGAGCCTTTCGGAGTGAAGCCACCTTTGGCATAGCCCTGGCTTTCACTCGCTTGCTGTTGCTTTTTGATTGCAGCAATCTGAATTGCTCCTGCAGCCACCGCCATTGCAGCAGCCACTGGTGCCAGGATATAACCCACAAGCGGAATTGCCGCTGCCGAGCCATACGCCGAGATGGCGTTCTGTGCCGTCTGCGCCACCGCTTGAATGACCTGCATTGCAAACATCTTTTTGTTCGCCTCGTTCTTTTTCTTTGCCAACTCCTTCTGCTTCTGTTCTTCGAGCTTCTTTACCTTGTAGTTGTTGCCCTCCGCTTGCGATATCTCCTTGTCATACCGCTTCTCGATGGCAGCAGTCTGTATCTCCAGTTCCGCCTGAATGAGCGAAGTCATACCCGAAAATATAGACGACATGCCCGATGTCAGCGTGTCAAAAGACTTTTGCACCGCCTGTCCGAGGTCCGAGTTCAGCCACTCCGTGATGTCCTCCGTCATGTTTTCGAGGAAGTTCTTGCTCGTGTCGTTATACTCTTGGCCGTACTTCTTCGCCAGTGCCACCTTTGCCTTTTGATACGCTTCCTCGATACGCAACTTCTCTTTGGCATCGTCGCCAGCAGCCTTTATCTCCTGGGCATACACTTCATCCAAAGCGGAAGAGTCCTTATCATACTTTTCTTTCTTCTCCGACTTGTTATCCCCGAAGTAGTCCTCTTTTATTTTGGCAAACTCTTTCTGATGCTTCTTCTCGTTGTCCTCGACGGTCTTCTGATTACGCTTTTGGTTTTCAACGAGCTTATTCTGATAATTTTTCTGCGCTTGCAGCTGTTCCTTAGAACCGTCCGTGTAGACCTTTGTCAGACGGCGCAGATGCTCCAACTCCATGAGCTCAAGCGCATCATCAAACGTTTTTTGATCCACCTTACCATCAATGTACCGCTGCTTCTCCGTGGCAACAAGTTCATTATAGTAGTCGTTCTCCTGCTTCGCCGATTGCGTGTTCTTGTCATCAGCGAGTTTCTTCTTCGCCTCATAGTATGATGCTTCCGCTTCCAGCTTCTGTTCACTCGTAGCTTTGCCATTAGCCATAACCTTCTGATTGTACTCCATATCAATCTCCGTCATGCGGTTGGTGTACTCCTCGAAGTCCTTCTCACCTTTGGCATACGCAATGCGGTTGAGAGCTTGCTCCCTGGTCTTCCAGTCCTTTTGCGGTTTCAGCACATCCTCAGTCTTCGTTTTCTTGTCCGTCTTAGGAGGCGTGTATGGAGGGTTCTGCGTCTGCTGTTCCCGCTTCTGTTCTTTCTTCGCGTCATTGAGTGCCTCCTTCTTGATGTCTTCGCCATATATGCCTAAGATGTTCGCCTCACGCTGGTCGAGTTCCGCCAGGTCCTCCTTCGTCTTGGCAAGTGCACGTCTGTTCGAGGCACGCAACGAGTTGACACCCAACTGCACCACCTTTCCCTCCTGACCCGGCATAACCGTTTCCGTCCTTGCCTCCATCTCATCCATGGCAACGACACGCTCCTGCCTCTGCTTTTCCAGATTAAGGTCGACACGCTGCTTTCCGATATCACGCAACTTATCCTTGGCACCCTCAATCTCATACTTACGAGTCAACGACTTCAGATAATCATCAAGAGCCTTCTTGTTCTCCTTATACTTGCCCGTAGTATCATCCAACTGGGCATTATAGTTCGGGATAATCTTGTTGAGCGCATCAATCGCCGTGTGTCTGTCCTTCAGCGACTGCGTTTCATCGCGAGCCACCGCAACAAGAGCATCAATCTTGTTCTTCTCGTCGATGATGCCCTCCTGCCCACGCTTGCGTATCTCCTGCAAATCCTTTTCTGCTTGCGACACCTCCGTCATCTTCTTGTATAACTTATACAGAACCGCACCGAGAGCAATGGCTCCGGCAGCTATCGCACCATAGCCCGATGCGAGCAGAGCACCCTGCTTTTTGAGGTCCGACATCAGCCATGACTGACGTACCCAGTTGCCCTGCAGTTTGGCGAGCCCCATCTGCAACAAAAGGTGTGCAGCGTGCAATGTGGCGACCGTAGTCTTGTATGCCGTAGTCGCAGCTTTGGAAATAACGAGCCACGCATAATGCGCCTTGAAAGCGATGTTCGAAGCGTTCACCGCAATCTTATAGGCAATGAAAGCAGCAGTCAGCGAAGCCAAAGTAAAAGCGTTCTCCTTGATGAACGTGATTGAAGTAGACATGAACTTCAACAACAAAGTGGTGGAAGAGATGACATGCTTCATTATCGGCTGCAGCTGCTCACCGAGTGCCACCGCCATTTCCGTCACGCCCTTGCGAGCCTTGTCAAGTCCTGCCTGCACCGTAGTATTCTGCACATTAAACTCATTTGTGACCGATGTACCCTCCGCAAACGCCTTAGTAGCTTCCTCCTGCTCCCAACGCACCATATCGAGGTTGCCAGCAAGAGCTGAAATCACCTGCGCAGCACGAGCACCATTCTCGCCCATATCCTTGAATACTGGAGCCAGTACGTCGATGTTGCCGAGTTCGTGAAGACGATCCAGCAGCATCAGCAGTCCCTCGTTAGTACTCTTCTTCAGCGTTTCGTTGAACTCCTTAGCATTAAGTCCCGTAGCCTTTATTATCTTGTCGTTCTCCTTGAACATATCCATGATGACTTTGGAAACAGCAGTTGCCGACATCTCCACCGCCTGTCCCTGGCTATCCAGCACCGCAGCGAAGCCCATGATTTCCGGGATAGTCATCTTCGCCTGGGCACCCACGCCAGCCATGCGCTGTGTAAAGTTTGCGAGATAAGGAGCAGAAGCCGTGCAGTTCTGTGACAACTCATTAATAACGGAACCCACGGCAAGCAGAGCCTTCTCCGTGCCGAGGCGTTCCTCGTCACCGAAGATGTTTGTCAATTTTGACAGAGTCAGCGTAGCCCCATCACCGAGGTCGTCCAAAGCCACATTGATTTGGTCGGCAGCTTTCACGAAGCCCAAGACATCCTCTTGCGAAGTTTTGCCCAATCGACCCGCCTCCTGCGCCAACTTATTCAACTCCTCACGCCCCGTTCTGGTGTCAATCTTCTGGAAGTCCTCATTCAGCTGCTCCACCTCCGAAGCGTTCATTCCGGTAAACTTGCGCACATTCGCCATCTCCTGGTCCATATCCGCAAAAGCGTTCACCGCCGAGCGTCCTGCCATAATGATACCCGTGATGGCAGCAGCAATGCCGGCAAGAGCTGTTTGCCAGTCGTTCAACTTTCGGTTCATCCGTTCCCACAGACTCTCATTCTCTCGCATCTGCGAGTTCACTTTGGCAATCTCCGCCTTTACACGCTTGATAGCCTCACATTGTCTGTTCCACTCTTCGCTTCCACGTTCAAGCCCATTAAGGTTACGTTTCAGCTGTGACAATGTACGGTTCAGTTCCTTTGGCGAAGTTTCATCGAGTCGTTGCAGAACATGCTCGACCCCTTTTGCAGCATTTTCAATCTGCGAGATTTGGCGATTAGTTTCCTTCAGTTCACGCTTTAGCTTCGTGAGCTGCTGTTTGTTTCCTGCTGCTGCCGCTTTCTCAATGGCTTTTTCGAGGTTTGCAGCCTGAGATTTCAGTTTCAGGAGCATATCTTCCGCCTGTTTTCCGTTTACAGTGAGCGTAACGGTCGCATTGGTGTTTATATTCGACATACGTCTTTCAATTTTATTGGTTTAATGATACGCAAAAATAGCACCGCTCAAACACCACTCAAAAGACGAGAAATAAGGCAGTTTCGCCCGATTTAGGCACGCTGGCGCCGACAAAAACCGACGAAATTTAAGCGATAGAAAAACGAAAGGATTGTGTATCAAGCCGTTAAGGGATTGTTAAGGGATTTTCCCTTAACCCGTCTTGATAAAGACCCCCCGACCGCCCTGTCCTTGCTGACGGCTACGACCGCCCGACCTTTGCGGAATATGTAAACAAATGTTAATATTTGGTTTCTCACACTCGCAAAACCGCCTTAGTTGCGCTAAAAGGCGAAAAGGCAGAAAGTGACGAAAAAGGCTTGCAAGTTTCGCTGATGACAAAAGCGAGCCGAGGTTTCACGCTGATGCACAACCACTCCAAGTTCCACGAAAAACAAGGGTTTCGACTTGAGAAAATAAGGCTGAAACAATCAAAAGGTTTCGGAAGAACACCGAGTTTTCGGCACGATATAGGGTTTCGGATGCGCCAAACGCTCTTTTTCGGCACTTTATGCCTCCAAGCCGAGCAAACCGAGGGTCTTGCCGTACCACGGAAGGCTATTGGGTATCGGATGGGCATCAATGGCTTGCGGATATTGCAATATAAGCGAGAAAAAGCGAGGGTTTCGGCTTTATACTGCGCTCTTTCGTGCTACTGAACCACCGCCCACCACACCAAGCGAGCCACCACGCCACGCCCGACCCATCGAGCGGTAATGCGGCAGTGGTGAGGGATAAAAAGGTAATGCGCCTGTCGGTCTTGCCCGACAATAGGCGCACTACCTTTTCTATCCCATACCTCTGCCATACCTATTTGAATATGCGAGAGTGCTGTCAGACTTATAGCAATCTTAATTGCCATAAGTCAGACGGCTTTCTCGCATTGATAGATAATAGAAAGCGCAGCTTTACCAAACCATGAAGGCATCGCCTTATAGGAAACAGAAGGCTCTGCCTTACCCGAAGCGAATGGGTATGAAGTGGAATGTAATGAAGTGGTAATGTAGGACTTCTCCATGGCTCGCAGAGTCATAGAGAAACTCCGGAATGATAACGTAATGTAATGTAGCGCAATATCCTTTCGCAACAGTGGACGAAAGGATGTGGCACATAACGGACGGACACGGGAGTGGAGAGCCACTGCCTTTCGGCTGAAGAAGAGAAGATTGAGCGAAGTGAATGAAAGGGATTGAGCGAAGCTGCACGGACTTATGCGCAATGCAATGGAGCGTGTGTCCGTACCTATTAAGAAAGGTGAAGGGTGTGCAACACTTTTCACCTTTGATGATAGATAGACATCTTTGATGTACAAAAAAAGAATGACATCGCAGATGTGGAGAAGAATGACGGAATGAAATGACGTGGAAGACGGATGACGCTTGCGTGTTGATGATTGACGAGGAGGTCAGACAAGCTCGCTGCAAGCGTTGCTTGGCTGGGTGATGCGTCAATCATGTGCGTAGGTGGTGTATAGTTCGGTGGCGAGGACTGGCGTAGCCGTGAAATTGTGGGGCGTGTAATGAAGTGGAGGGGCTTTGGGCTGCCGAGGAGAAATGTGTATGTTGCTTACCCCGTACCGTGACTCGTGTGCTTGCACTTTTCTCGAATGTATGGAGGACTATTCGACTTCAGGCGATTTGTCTTCCTCACATCCGAGAAAAAGAGGCATGGTACGGATCAGGGAAGTGGCATACTTATTTTGCAACAGAAGCCCAAAGCGACGGAACGCAATGGAACACCCCACAATTTCACTTAGCCATGCAATGGCTTGTCCTCGCCACCGAACAATGCACCGCCGAAGCTGTCTGGTAATGAATTCGGGAGCCTGTGACCGAAGTGTCGTCGTCTGCCGGCGAGATAGCGACGGATAAAGAAAATGACGGCTACTGCCGTTATCATCATCAGGACGGCAATAGCGAGCTTTGCCGTGAAGGGAACTGAAGACCTTGACTTGATAATTTCCTGCGACTTGTCGGATGAAGACTGCTTCGCTATTGCGATGCTGTCTTCCACCTGCTTTGCAGCTGCGGACTCCTCCTTTTCCTCTTGGGAAAGGTGAAGTCCGTAGAGTCTGATAGAAGACGGCTTGCCGTGTGTGGGGTGTGATGCTGAGTACGGCTCGCCACGGATGCAGTCCGTAGCGTTGCCGTGCGCAGTGGAAAGCTTTGCCTTGTCATTGGACAGGGGCTTGCCCGAAGGATAGCTGAGGTCGGAACATTGAGGGGTTGCCGACGTGTCGACACCCCCGAATGTGAAGACGCAGCTATCGAATGAAAGGGCGGTAAGCCTCTGTAGAGAACAGAATGAAAGATTCTGAGCGGATCGCCATTGAGCTTGCGAAACGGCGTTTCGCTCACTTTCATTGGATGATGATGCTGTCTTTGTGCTCTTGCACGCCAGTACAAATGCACAAAGAATAAGGATTAGGATATGTTTCATATCGTTGGGTTTAGATGTTGGCATACTCAGCAGTGGCATCGAATGATGGGCACGCTTTGGCAGCGAAGTCTCGATGTCCTCGGATTTTGGCATTGGGGAACTGCACCCGGAGTTTGCGAAGAAGTGCCACCAATGCGGACTTTTGCTCTTCAGTGCGAGAGTCCTTAGGGTGTTTGCCGTCGGCGGTCAAACCACCGATATAGCAGATGCCTATGGAATGGGCGTTGTGCCCTTGGCAGTGCGCTCCCACTTGTGCGAGCGGTCTGCCATGATGCACAGAGCCGTCGCGGTAGATGACGAAGTGATATCCGATGGAAGCAAAGCCTCGCTGCCGATGCCAGCGGTCGATATCTGCCGTGGTGAAGTCCTTGCCTTCAGGCGTGGCAGAGCAATGGACGATGATGAGATCAATCTTGCGCATCCTTCTCCTCCTTCCGTTTCAGTTTGTCATCGAGATACGAGCGTAGTTCTGCATACTTAGTCTGTATGTAGATAGTGACACCGAAGATGGATCCGGCGTAGATTAGACACTCAGCGAATACACCCAGGACAGACTCGTGGATTTGTCCGGTGGGCGGTACGATGAATCCTGCGACAGCGAGGAGGAATCCACCGATGAGCATAGCTATGGCAGAGATAATCTGCACGTTTTCCTTAGTTTCTTTAGTCATAATGAATTGTCTTTTGAGAGTTAATATAAAGTGGTTATCTTTGCTATTGAGTTGTGGTTCGATTGGACCATTGCTCTTTGGCAGCGTGGTGTCGCGAACACCATTTTGCATCCGAGCTGTGGTGGCCTCCTTGCGGAGAAACCATGGCTCTTTTCGTTTACATACTGAAAATGAAGGTGAGTTTGTAATTGTTGCTACTATCTAATGTATCAGCCCTTGCGATAACCTTGAACTCAGCGAGGTTAGTTCGGAGTTCTCCGAACTGGAACGGACCGTAATCTTTAGACTTCTTGTAAAATCCGATGGCGAAGCGGAAATGGCGGTTGATGCCGAGAATGTTATAGGAGCGTTTGCCAAAGTCAATGCGCACTTCAGAAAGCTGTTGCGTTTCGGGGTCGATGATGGCACGGCAGTCACTGAACAACACATCAGGTTTCGTAAAATACTTGCCTCTGTTCGGGTCGCCCTCCTTATCCAAACGGAAAGAAATCTCGTCGCCATTATTCACACTAATCTTTCGGTCGTCATAAAAGCGGTTCCAGCCACGTTGCCGTGGAAGATACTCACGCACACCGTTTTCATCCTTCTGCTTGCGACTTGTGCGCACCGAGTGTCGGAAAATGACTGGGGTAAGCCCTTGCCGGATATAACGGTGGGCATCCTGTATCACGAGAGTGCTGTCAGTGATGATACATTCAATGTGCATCTGCGTAGCCTGCTTCATCGTGGCAAACTTCAGAATGTCAGCTTGCAACGATTTTATCTGCGACGCAAGCGATTTGAGGTCAGATTGAAGAACTTGTATGCTTTCAGCGTTGTTTCCGATTTCAATGTTGTTCTTTGAAATGCGCAAGCTCAGACTCTGAGTAGCCTTTTGAAAATTCACAAGAGCCTCCTGCACCTTATTCATAGAAGCGATGCATGAAGACAGCTCGGACTTGCATTTGTTCAAGTCCTGCACCTGCTGCGCACGCATGACACCGGCACGCTCGGTAGTGGCTTGGCGTATGAGAATGGAATTGTTTGCAATTTGATTGATGCCAGTAGAGAGGTTCGCCTTTCCCAACGTGAAATACACGTTGTTGCGGTCGTCCGAGCCGATGGTGAGCGATGTCAGCACATAGCCGATGCGTGCAAGATCCGAGCGCCAATTATCAAGGCGACTCACGTCCGTCTGCAGAGCAGCTTTGCCCAAAAGGTCAGCGATTTTCTGCAACAGTGCGCCCAGAACTTCGGGCGTTATAGCCTCTTCGCGCGTCTCGCTGCGAAATGAGGTAATGAGAGATGTTATAGATGAAATGTCAGCCATACTTTTGCTTGTTTTTAGCAAAGGTATGGCTGACTTTTAGATGGAGAAAAGACATTGTTAGTGATTATAGCGCACATACTTGTCGTCAAGTGCCTGGGCGACGACACCAACGAACTCATGAGCGATGTTGTCGGAGAGGAAGTCACGGAGGTTCATGACGGAAGCGTAGTACTTACGGCTGAACCAGGGCTTCTTCTTGCGCTTGCGTTCACGTCCGATGTCGCCCTTGTTTCCACGAGGAATCTCTTTGCCCGTACCGAAGTTCTGCCAAAGGCCATATTCGAGGAAGGACTGTGACAGTCCGAGTTCGATAAATCGTCCGTCCGCTCTTATGGGGAGGGACTTGGGGCTGTGAAGCAAACGTCCGGTGTCGATTACACCGAGGAGAGTCATTTGCTCACGCCATATTTTGAGCATTGTGTCGTTGAAGGCAAGAACGAACTTTTGCCTCTGCTCAAATATTTGTTGTTCGGTAATTTGCTGATTCATAATGCAAAGATAGCAAACCTGTATTTTGCGTAGAAAGACAGGTAGTGTGATTGTTTTCCCATAAATACCATTAAAAATGATGTTAAACCGAGAAATATAAATGGATTTTCGTATTTTTGCTGATTATAAATCAGCATTTGCAAAATAGAATGAAATATACCAAAGAAGACAAGCGTAAACATTTAATTCTAATGTGCCGATACTACGACGGCACAGAAGAAGATATCTATCTCAAAAAGTTGGAAGCGCATGAGATAGACAAGAGTCATCTTCCACCTCCAGAGTGTATGAAGGATGAATATACTTTATCTGTAGAAGAAGTTGCACACTTGAAGAATGCTCACACAGCACGATGTTATGAAGAACATTGGGTAAAAGAGCAACTAAATGGTAAGAAAGATAATGGTTGTATAGGAGAGTATGTTGCCTATGGGAATAAGGATTTTGATGTTGATGATGGCACACCAATTTCACTAAAGGCTCTTTTATGGAACAGATTTTACTATTGGGGTGGCTGTATGTCTGACCAAGAAGCGTTTCGCAAATGGTATCGCACATATTATTCAAGTGAGCCAACGAACAGAGAGAAACGAGCGGTGAAGCGTAGGCCTGGACTTGTTGCAAAGTGTCTATATTACCACGGAGAGGAAACAAATCCATGGGACTTTATAGGAGTAGCAGATGACAATCTTTGGCGGAAATGGTATTGGAATTTAGAAAAAGAATGTGTGGATGCGCTTAGTATGAGCTACAATACATACTTAGCGAAACACGACAGACTAAAGATGTGGGGTGTTGAAGATTTCTTCAAGAAAGAGGACGTTCCTCTGTCACTAATAAACCACATTTTAGGATGGCACAACCATATAGCAGAAAATAGTAACAGTTTGCTTGACCATGATAGCGCCATTGCGTGCTATAGGGAAAGCTATCTTAAATTGAAACCATAATATGAAAATGTTGGATGTTATAAGAAGACCCAATCGCTGCCCTTTATGTGGCGGTGATATATGCGATATCCTTTATGGTGAGCCTACTGCAACGTGGTACGAGGATTATTTGAAAGCTACAGGACATCGTGCGGTACTCGGCGGCTGTTGCATTACAGATAATGATCCCGATTATGAGTGTGCAAAATGTGGACAGCAATTTTGGAAACTCACATTCCCTTCCAAGAGCAAACAACTGGCAAAAGATGCTCTGTTAAAGGAATGTTCCGCAACTTATTGCGATGTAAAATACGTAGGGGTTTATAAGAAACAAAAAGTTTATCGTGGAGTTGTTAGAGATGGCATTATAAGCGATGGATTAAACCTTGTATTTGTAAACCAAAATGGCGGTATTAAACAAATGCAAGGAATTGAGATACTTCGAGTATTGGAAAAAATCAATCCGAAGAAATACCATTCAATATAATCTGCATATACTTTACGTCGAACAAGGCAGTAATCCTATGAGCAATTATGTAAATCAACGAGAACGAATAGATGACGCATTTGTCTCAGCGGTTTTCAATATAGATGTCGAAGAAGTCGAGCGTTTATTGAAGACCGCAGATTATGACAAATCGCTGTTTGACAATGTGTGCCTAAAAGAAAGTCACCTTTGTCCGATTAATTGGATAACTCAACTTTGGGAAATAATACTGGCTGAGCCTGAAACTTGGCGAAAAGATTGCCAAGAAAAGGTGAGCAAGAAGAAAAGGAATAATCAAGAAATCAAAAAGATTCTTACTGATGAACTGAGAGTAACATTTACTCCCATAGAAATCAAGAACAACGATCTTTGGATTTATGATTATTTTTCTGACCAACAATTTGACGAGATATTTGATTTTCCTAAAGAAGAAATGTTAAGTAGAGGTCATAAGGCTATAGACTTAGACCTTTATTGTGCCATAACCAGATATGATTTTGAGGAAACCGAGAAACTGCTACAATCTGGAGCCAACCCTAACTATAATATTCCAGAGGAAAGCGAATGCTGCTTCAGTTTCATAGAAGGAAGATGCGCCTTCTATGATTTGGAGATTGGTAATGTTTTATTTGAAAATCACCATGAAGCAGCAGTTGATTATCGTGATTTAGCAAACCTAATGGCTTGGGGTATAAATGAAAAGATGTTCAATCTTCTTGCAAAATACGCCAAGCCAAAGAGGTGAATGTTATTCCCATTCCTCTTCATTATAGCGTAGGTCAGTATAAACGTCCGTAGCTATTTGGAAGAAGGCACAGGCACAGCCTGAAAGGAAATACTTGTCTATTTCCTGAAATGAGATACGAGGGTCGAGGTAGATGTGTTCTTCCTCGACTCTCGTTTTCTCTTGTATGAGCACCGACATGAATTGTCGGAATAGCTCACGCATAGTATCCATGCACTCCTGGCGTGCTTGCATATCGTCGAGTGCATGGCGCATAGCGAAGAATACAGTTTTGACTCTTCGTGTGTGCGGTGTTGTGTTTAGCTCTGTATACCCTTGTGATATATCAGAGACGGCAATGAAGTTAGCTGTGGATTGTAGATGCTGAATAGCTTCTTCAAATCCTTCCAGTCCGGAAACACAGCAGAATCGAAATTCTTCTGTCTTAGCTAATTTGTTTTTGGATGCAAGTGTTTCAAAGAAAGATGATGCATCCCAATTGATGTTCTTGTTTGTCATTTCGTTTGTCGTTTGATGTCTTCTACTTCTTTAGCCTTAGCGTCGAGTTCTGTCAGTGCTCGCCATGTGTCCATCGAGAGCACCGCTTCCTCTTTGGTGATGTCACCTCCAGTAAGCGCACGGATCTGTGCGTTCATGGCAGTTCGTAGCACCTCGCCGATGGGCGGTGCGTAGCCCAGTAGGTCTTCTGAAGAACTGGACATTGGCTGCAGGAAGTGCGGAAATAGTCGGGCTAAGTAATGCTTCAGCGACGAGAACCAATAGAAGGCGTTGAGCAAAAGCGGTGTTGTCAGGTGGCACGACTTGACCTTTGGATACAGAAGCGTGGCGAGGTCTTTCAATAAGGCCTCGTTCTTAGTGTGGAGAAAACCCTGATAGTAGTTGTCGGCAGAGATGAACGTCGAGAACGGCACGCCCTGGAAGTCGGCTTCGATGGCTGTGGCTCTTCCGATTTTGGAGATGCGAACCGGCAATGGTGCGAACTGCCGTAAGAAATCCAAAGAAGCCGTGGCTGCTTGCACTTGTCTGATAGTGAGCGTAGCCTCCTGCTTAGGCGCTTGGCGGTGCTTTACGAGATAGCTGCCGTCATGCGTCTTGCACAACACCCTTAGGTCTGCCCATTTGAACAGACAGAGAGTGAGTATTTCTTCCATTGGCAGATCGTGTGAGAGCTGCGTGAAGAAATATTGGAGTTGGCTGTCAGATAGTGACTGCCACGAATTCGAAACCTTAATATCGAAGGAATGCTCTTTAGAAGAAGTAACCTCCTGCTTGCTTTTTATTTTTATATCCATGGTCTTCAAAGAGTTTGGCGGTATCTGAGTTTTTCCATTCGGCAAATACGTTGCCATTGGCTAAACGTATGCTGTTCACAATGTCGATGATGCTTGGTATCGGGTATTCACCGATACGAAGGATAGAGAACTCGATGGCAGAGATGCGCTGATACATCCGCTTGTATTGAGCGGTGTCGAGAGTCATGTCCCACTTGTTGAGAGCGTTGGCCGTGCGAAGCATGTCCATGAGCTCCAGACTGAAGAACTCCGTTTCGAGGCGGTGCTCAATGGCGAGCAACTTGGCACGAGTGTCCTGGTATCGCAGCCAGATATGGTCAGCAAAGCCCAGCAGGTGCACAATATCGAGCGTGGGAAACATCGTGGCAGCGAAGTAATTGAACTGCTCCGAAGCAGTCCAATGGTGAGCATCCGGAAGCAAGGTGAGGATAACGGCAAGCGCATCGTCGCGCTGTTTTTCGAGAGAAAGAAGAAGTCTTTCGATACGATCCTTGCTTGCTGGTGCAATATTTTGGTTGCTGACAATGCCGAATCCGTTAGGCGTAAGGATGAGGTCGAGCTGTGGCACTGCGTGCAGCATCGCCTCTGCAGCCGTGATGATACGGCAGTAATGCAGTAGCGGTGTGTTGTCAGAGTATGAGCGGATGCGACTCATCGTGTCGGACGAAACGAAAGTGTCGGTAAGCCATTGCTCCGCTTGTAAGAGGTGATACTGTATCTTGTCAAAAAGAGAAAGCTCACCAGCTACCGCTTTGAGCGTGTTGGGAACATACTTTCTTAGGGTTTCATTATCATTTATCAGATTGCTCATTGTCTTTGGTTTTATTGAGTGATACTTGCTTTGCGTCCTTATTCTCATCGAGCGTGGTGAGCTGGATGAATGGGCAGTCTGGCTTGACTGCTGTCCACTTGTTGAAACGGATGGTCAGCCGGTGAACGGAAAAGAGGAGGTCGTGGTAAGGCTTTTGCAGAGCCTGGGCGATAGTGTAAAGCTCGCGCTTGTCGCTGCCGGAGTTATTGGTCTGCGACTTGCCAGGCACAGAGCCTACGAGGTTAGAGTGGACACGCATGGTGAAGCACATCATATTGATGGCTTCAACAATGTCCGTCGCCCAGTCGCCACCCTCCTTGTCCGTCTCGATCTTGTTAATGACAACGTCGTGTTGCTCCTCACCGTTCGGTGAAACGTAGAACGTGGAGAAAAGCACTTTGCCGCTGTTCTCCATGCCAGTAAGGAAGTTGATGATGTTGTCCTTCTCCTCGTTGACACGCTCCTGCTGCTTGATACGGTCAGTAATGCCCTCGACTTTGAAGATGTTGTTCCAAAACGAGTTGGCAATTTCGATGTGGTACTTTATGGGAGCCGAGTTTCGGAGCTTCGCTTCCTTAGCGATGCCGATGAGCTGCTTGATGTTGAACCATTTGCCTTTGAAAAGAGCTGCGTAGTACGGTATTGGATAATACGTATTGTCGGGTGTAGGAATACGGCTGACGACAGCGAACTTCTTGATTTTCTTCCCTCTGTTCTGAAGGTCGGTGAATGGCGACTGTGGATTGAGAAGTTCGATGCGCTCAATGTCCTCCGGACTGACCGTATTACGCCAGTTGGCATAGAGGATGTAAGGTATCACGCCTGACTTGTCGGCAGGAGCAAAGCGGACGTAACACGCCTGTTTGCGGACGATTCGGACAATGCGACTGGCATCCTCATTGAGGATAATCACGCTGACGCAAAAGCCGAAGTGCTTGAAGTCCTGACACACTCCGAGGAAGTAACTTGCGAGGTCGTTGTCCAGCATGAAGTCATCCACTTGCGCTTGCACTTGTGCGGTGGCAAGCTCCGTGTCATAGACAAGTCCGCTGCCATAGCAGACTTCAGCATTGAACATCTGGCAAGTGCTCATTGTCTCGTCAGACTCGATGAGATCAATGATGTTGTACGGCATCTGATTGTCACCTCCCCACGGGATGTACTTCATCCTGTCGTTGATGATGATTGGTGCGATGTTGTGCTCCTCCTTGAAGACTTCTGATGTCTTGGAGGTGAAGGCAGCGGATGCGTGGGCACCAGGGATGGTGACAACAGATGTTGGTGGAAAAAATGAAAAATCGCTCATATCTTGCTTTTTTAGGGCAAAGATATGAGCGAATGGGAGGTGGGGAAAAGACAAAAGTTTGTCAGAATATATATCGAACTGAGCCACCGCTACCGAAAGGATAGTCTGTAACATCTTTGTTTAAATATATAGAGTCCCAGCATTGTTCTCCTTCGAAACAACAGCGAGGTTTTTTAAAGACTGTTCCATCATCAGACTTATCGACAAATTCATAAGATTTGACTTTAATAACACATCTGACGACACCTTTGTAAACACCCAGTACATAATTTACTCGTCCTGCTTGTCTTGGTGAAATAGCCCAATATTTTCTGGTTGCTTCGTAAATATTAAACCTTTGATATATTCCCTTAGCTCGTGTTTGGTTGTAAGTCCTATTAAGACTTACTAAGAGAATATAGACTCCAGCCTTTACTTCTAATTTCGGGCAATCATACAACGCATTAATCTCTTCAATGCTTTTGATACCTTCATCCCATTGATGATGTCCTGCTACGATATTGGTCAGTTGATTATTATGATTGAACTTATAATATGTGAGCATATCAATTATAGCTGATTCAACTAAATATGCCTCTTTCTCATCAAGATTATGTCGCAGAATATAATACTCAACTTGTTTTCCTTCAGAAATTATGTCTTTGATAGTTTCAAGTTTTAATCCCTGTTCTATTTCATCAATAGTAGCTGCAGCATGTTGAAATACGCGATTGTTTTTACCCTTGCCAATATAGAAAATTTTATGGTCTCTGGGGTCAACCAAAGCATATACATAATATGCGAGGGCTTCTTTTACACTTTGCTTGAATTCCATATTTTTTAATGTTGTTATAGCCTATGATGGTAACTCATAATAATCATCACCGCATGTAGATTTACTGTTCGCTTTAATAAGTTTGCTTTTTTAGGGCAAAGATATGAGCGATGTGGAAGTGGGGAAAAGACAGAACTACTATTCGTTATGTTCTATATTAATGTCATTTAGTACCACTTTTATTGTATCGTCTATTAATAGCCATTGAGGATTATTCTTAAAATACTCTATTGGGTTTTGTATAATTAGAGGTTCATAGTCAGCTGTTTTAATTTTGCTATAGTCAACCATATATATATAATAATGGTTTGCTAAAAGAGCTGCTTGTTTACGTTCATTACTTGACCAATAAAAGTGGGGCGACCCTTCAAAAGTCTTTACTTCTATCATTCGGTCAAGATTGTCCGAATCTTGATTATCAAATGATACAATATCAAATCCTGCACAAACATCAATTTGTGATATTTGTTTTATGTCTTTTATTCTTGGATGCCCTTTCAATCTGCATTTTTCATAATTGAGCACATATTTTTCTCCTTTTTCGCCTTGTTCCTGTTGCTTATCCAAATTCTTTAAGAGTTTCTGTAGACTCATTTTATGAGAAATCTCTTTTCCTTTATCAAGAAAAAGATTGATGTATTTATCAATATAGAATTGTCCATCAGCTCTTGCTTTTGATAATATACCCAATGATATAAGCAGATTTCTCAGGCAAGCAAATTTGAATGAAATAGCAGTACGTGAAAATACGTATTTATCAGATTCTCTGTCATAAGACTGTCTCTTATACACATCTGACGCTGC
>ENA-OYWJ01000122-OYWJ01000122.1-human-gut-metagenome-genome-assembly--contig:-NODE-122-length-40077-cov-22.404652_pt1 | contig 40077 bp, 35 predicted proteins | sample MGYA00244169_ERZ653395 | MGnify/ENA primary metagenome ERZ653395 (study PRJEB26926, sample SAMN06165120) | human gut metagenome | biome: ENVO:00009003; feature: ENVO:2100002; material: ENVO:00002003...
ATAGAGACTCCTCGTGACCGAGACGGAACTTTCCAACCTGAGACCGTAAAGAAGCGTGAGACTATTCTTGCCAATGGCATGGCTGACCAGATTATTGAGATGTATGCCATGGGCACCAGCACACGTGACATCAGCAGCTACTTTGAGCGTGAGTTCAACACAACTCTATCAGCCGATACTATCAGCTCTATAACAGACCGTGTATTACCCGAAATCACCGCCTGGAAGTCTCGCATGCTCGATCCTGTATATGCCATTTGCTGGCTTGATGCTATCCATTATAAGGTAAAGGATGAGAATGGCAGAGCTGTCACACGAGCCATTTACAACATTCTTGGTATCAACAAGGAAGGCCAAAAAGAACTGTTAGGTATGTATGTGTCTAAGAGTGAAGGAGCTAACTTCTGGCTAGAAGTTCTTACGGATCTTCAGAACCGTGGTGTTCGAGACCTCTTGATTTGTTGTATTGATGGTCTCAAAGGCTTCCCAGATGCCATCCAAAGCGTATTTCCTGAGAGTTCTGTGCAGCTCTGTATTGTCCATCAGATACGCAATTCTATCAAGTATGTTGGCAGTAAGCATCAAAAGGAGTTTATCAAGGATTTAAGAACAGTATATGGTGCAGTAAACAAAGACTCCGCTGCTGCTAATTTAGACCTGTTAGAGTCTAAGTGGGGAGAGATGTACCCAATTGTCATCAAGTCATGGCGTGACAATTGGGAACGTCTGACAGAGTATTTCCAATATACTCCAGCCATCCGTAAACTCATTTATACGACCAATACGGTTGAGGGGTATCACAGACAGGTAAGAAAGGTCACAAAGACTAAAGGGGTCTTTCCTACGGATAATTCTTTGGAGAAGCTTGTGTACTTAGCTTACCGCAACATCCGTAAGAAATGGACTATGCCACTGGCAAATTGGGGACAAATTTCTCAACAATTGGCAATAAAATTTGGAGATAGATTTAAAATTATGTAACTTTGCAGCCGAAAAGGCTTCCCTGCTGGGGGCATGCCCCCAGCAGGGAGTGGGAATGAAAGTTAAGAACAAGCCTTGACACAGTTTAAATTACACCCCCAGAGAAATAGTTTCTTGCAAATCCCAATAAAATTGGTTATAAAGCAGCATATATTCAAGGCTTTTGCCCTTACAGGGCGCAGGGATGCAACATCTTAATACCCAGGGTGTTGCCCTGGGCTAGGAGCTTTTGGGCCTTCAGCCCGTGCTTGAACCACATGCAAAAGTTCAATGATTTACTTCTTAACCAGGCATTTTATACTCATGTCTAAGCTTCCAGATAGTTCATCATATCCTCCAATGTATCGAAGTTCTTGACATTCCCCCTCTTTACATCCATAATAGCCTCCAACAAATCGCCCTCATACACTTGTGGTCTAGTATGCTTCTTATCATCCATAAAACGAACCAAACGTACATAGCCAGAGCGACAAACCTTCGACTTTTTCTTCTTGGAACAATCAAAAGCGTTCTTAAAATCTATGGTAATCTGCTTCATAATTATTGGACATTAAATTAAACATCTATTTTAATACAATCCGCTGCATTTATTCAGAATAAGGCGTTCTCATATGTTCATGCTTCCATTGCTCAATAGTATTTTCATCTATCAAGCCCTTATCCCACAATTCATCTGCGGCATCTATTGCTTTTTGCGCAAAATAGCGGCTATCTGTCGGCATACCATTATCCTTTTTTTCTAGCATAGCATCACCCCTTCCTCTTCTACATTATTATAAAAAGGACTGCCCTTTTTGCTCTGCCAATCCTTCATCGAATACACTATCGGGTGAATCATCTGATTGATTTGCCATCCCAATTCCCAAAGAGGATAGGTGTAATTATCATGATCCTGCTCATCTATCTTATCCTTGTTCAGAAGCACAAGGATGTCCCAGTCGGAATCAGCTTTAGTATCCCTTCTAGCCCTTGACCCGAAAAGAATTACCTTGGCATCTTTCGGCATAATCGATTCCGCTTTCTTCTGAATCGACTTGAGTACCTCATCTTCAAGATGTTCCCTTGTTACTGTCGTCATAACACTATCATTTTAATTACACCGCAAAAATACGAAAAAGAATTGAAACTAACAAATATTCTGAGAGATATTTGCATTTATTCTTTCCTCTTCACCCAAACCTTATGGCTGCCGCGGCCTAGTGAATCTATCGGTGAAGTATCATCTTTGATAAAATCCATCAATTATGTAAAAAGAATCTACTTTTTGTGATTTTTCTTTTCAAAAAGTTTGTTTTATCAAAGAATCTTTGTATCTTTGCAGCAACAGAACTCGTTTGCATCCCATTAGAACTGCAAGCGAGTCATTTTTTATATATAAGACATATGAATCAGAGACCAAGAACCATACAAGAACAATTGACCAGACTCAAAGAAAAGGGAATGGAATTCAATGATGACCAAATTGCTATTTCATATCTAGCAAGGATTAGCTATTTTCGCCTAAAATACTATTGGGTGGATATGTTGGATATTAATACTAGACATTTCGTCAATGGTACAAGTTTTAATACAATCATAGACCGATATGAGTTTGACAAAAAGTTGCGCAATATTCTTTTTGGAGCAATTGAAATCCTGGAAGTGGGATTACGTACAAAATTCATAACAACTCTTTCGTTGGCAACAAATACAGGATTATGGTATTTGGATAATTCCCTTTTTGAAAACCAGCAGTTTCACACAAACCTGGTGCTGGATATGAAATATGAGTTCGCTCGAAACTCAGATCCTTTTGTTCGACAGTATATTTTAGACCATCCCGATTGGGACAAAAATACATTGTCCGGAGCTAATCCTGACGCGTGGATGATTTTTGAAACTGCTACATTTGGAACTCTATCTAAGATGTACAAAAACCTATTGAATCAATCTCCATTAAAATCAAGAATAGCAAATGAATTTGGTTTATATTCTGCCCGAGAACTTTCAAGTTGGTTAGAAGCTATTTCTGTCTTACGAAACATCATTGCCCACCATTCAAGAATATGGTATAAGATATTTTCTAAGAAACCGACAAATATAAGCCATCATAGGAATGAATGGATGCATTCAAACTTAACAGAGCACCAGCGTAAACGTGCGTTTGGCGTAATATCCTGTCTTTTATATCTGTGTAATGCTATATGTCCAAACAACACTATCAAAAAGGATATAAAGGAACTTTTTGCTTCATACCCAAACATTCCTATTTTTATGATTGGCTTCACAAGAGCATGGGAAGAAAATCCTATTTGGAAATAAATATCTCAAATAAAAAAGAGCTGTCATCTGTGGTAACTATCATAAATGACAGTTCTTATATTATAAGCTTTTGCCCTTTACCTTTACGCTATGTGCTGGTGAACGTTGGTTTTGGGCATGCATGTATTATACAAGAGCAGAAATACGACTCTAATTTACATAAGAAAAAATAAATCTTTTTTCTCTAAACTAATGTCACTATTGCCACACTCCTGATTTTTATTCTTTTCTCTTCACCCAAACCTTATGGCTGCCGCGGCCTAGTGAATCTATCGGGGAAGTCTTGTCATTTGTCAGTTCCTTCAGTTCCATAGAGGCGGAAGTACGGCTCAGGTTGTTGATGGAGGCATAATCGCCTAGGGTGAGGACTCCGTTCTTTTCTATCACCTCCAGGGCTCGGGCGATGCGCTCTTCCCTGGAATAGAGCTGCTTACGGATAACCTTTACGCCACCCATATCACGCTCCAGGTCACGGTCGGTTTCACGCTTCACCTCCTTGATAAACTCAGGGGACGCCTTGAAGTTGATGTCTTTCACTCCCACCTTGCGGTACGTCATCTTATCATCTGGATTCAGAATTTCCCTAGGCTTCTCATCCTCGAAAGCGAGGGAGAGGGAGAAGGTGCCGAAACCTTCCAGATTCACGTTGTAACCCATGGAGAGCATATCTGTCAGCATATCAACCACATCGGTCAATACAGCCTCCGTGGTACTTTCCGAAATACCGCGATGGTAGTTCTGCATCATCTTGACGAACTCTTTTCGGGATAGTGTACGGTTGGTCACCATCTTGGGATAAACTCTGCGCTTGCCATCATAGCGCATATCCCCCATTTCCTGCAATTTGTACTTAGCCATATCAGTTTCCTTTCCTATTTTAGTTTATTAGTATTTCTTATTGCAACAGCCTTTACATCCTATAGTATTTATTGTTATACTTAAGAAGAAAAGACCACAAACCTAGGAGAAAAAGTATTTAATCCTAGGAGAAATCTCCGTTCATAGACATTGAACCGACATTCAAAGTCTATGAACCGCCGTTCAAAGACACTGAACGGACATTCAATGTTTATGAACGAAGATTTCTACTATGCAAAGATACAACTTTATCAGATATAAAACAAGACTTTTCCTGAATATCTTTACTTTTCCGGCCATAATTCTTCGTTTTTTGAGCTTATTTCTTTGCGTATCCCAAATAATTGTGTTAACTTTGTAGTCAGATTGCAAACCAAAGGCTAAAGGATTGCAAGACTAAGACTGAACTTTCACATATGGGGAAGTTAAGGGAAGTTAGAGAAGTTAGAGGGAAGTTAAGGGACAAATGTCCTACGTTTTACGCCAAAAGACTATTGTCTCTTAACTTCCCGAACGACCGTAGGGAGTGATAACTTCTTTAACTTCAATTAATTCCCTCACTTGCGAAACTTGAATTAAGATTAGACATTCTTATGAGTATGAAGATATTAGCAACCAGCGACTGGCACCTGGGCAACCTGTTTCACGGCAACGACCGTCTGCCGGAACACAAGCATTTCCTGAAATGGCTCCTGGAACAGATAGCTGGACAAAAGCCCGATGCTCTCCTCATCGCAGGAGACATCTTTGATAACGGAAATCCATCGGCAGCGGCACAGACCGTTTATTACGAGTTTCTTGCCGATGCTACCCAACTGTGCCCTAACATGCAGGTCATCATTACCGCCGGCAACCACGATTCCGCCAGCCGACTGGAGGCTCCACGTCCGCTGCTCACCCGATACCACGTGGAAATAAGAGGAAACGTAAGGAAAATCTGGCAGCAGGGAGAAAGCGAGGACGATGATAAAACCGGCGGACATTGGATCTATTCCTTCGATGACCTCATCATCCCCGTAACCAACGAGGAAGGAGAAGAAGTCATCATCCTCGCCGTACCTTTCCTTAGAAGCGATGTGGTGCAGAACGCCAGCTACTCGCAGGGAGTCAACGACTTTCTGAGAGAACTGACGGCTGAGGCTCGAAAGAAATACCCGGGCAGGAAGTGTATCATGATGGCACACATGTACGCCAAGGGTTCGGATATCGCCAAGAAGGATGCGAGCGAGAAAATCATCATCGGCGGACAGGAGGAAGTGGACCTGGAAGGATGGAACGACCATCCCGACTATATGACTTGCGGACACATCCACAAGCGGCAACATATCTGGAACACCGACTGGGCAAGATATACGGGAAGTATCCTCCCGATGTCGTTTGCCGAGAAAGACTACACCCACGGCATCGACCTCATCACCATAGAACACGGAGAAGAGGAGGAAGGAAAGGAAACTGGCAAGAGCAAGGAATGGAAGGTAGATTTCCTGGAATACAAGCCTCAGCACGCCCTCCGCATCCTGCCCGAAGATGAGGAAGAGCTGACCTTCAAGAAATGGCAGAAGCTCATCAATTCTGAACTCTCGGAGAGAACTGACGGCGAACTGAGCGACCATTTCGACTACGTGATGCTGAAGGTGAAACAGGAGAAACTGACCAGCGATGACATCAAGGAACTGGAGAAACTCGTCAACGAAAAGGATGCCGTGCTCTGCAAAATCCAGCGCATCATCCCACAACTGGACCTCTCCACCATCCAGGGGTCCCAGCACATCACCAGCATAGAAGACATCATCAACCGTCCTCCGCTCGACACGCTGAAGGAAGCCTTCGCCATCAGGCACAACGCTCCGATGAACGAAAGACAGGAGAAAATGTTATCCGATTTATTAACGACATCATCATTATGAAATTCCTACAACTCGAAATACTCAACCTCGCTTCGCTTGACAAACAGGGTGGCGAGGTCATCAACTTTGAAGAAGGTGCCTTAGGCGAGAGTACCATCTTCAGCATCGTAGGTCCGACGGGAAGTGGCAAGTCTACCCTACTCGATGCTATCTGTCTGGCTCTCTACAACCGCGCCCCTCGCTACCCCAGGAAGAAAGGCGACAAGAACCAGAACATCGAGATTTTCGGAGCTGCCGATGCCAGCGAAAGTAACCGTCTGGCTCCTACCGACAGCCGAAACATCCTGACACGTGGCAAGAAAGAGGGCTACAGCAAACTCACCTTCCTTGCCAACAACGGCAGCATCTACCGCGCAGAATGGCACGTCAGATTCCAGAGGGTACGCTACGAGAACGCCAAGACTGCGCTCTATAAAATCGCGAGAAACGGAGAAGAGGTAACAGAGGAAGCTGCCGACTGGAACGAGCTGCCGAACATCATCGGACTCGACTATGACCAGTTTCTCCGTACCGTGCTCATCGCCCAAGGCTCGTTTGCCAACTTCCTGACGGCAAAGGAAAACGAGCGGTACGAACTCCTGGAAAAACTCATCGGATGTGAGGAAACTTATACGAACATCGCTACTGAAATCAAGAAGGCGAAAGACCAGGCGACGGATGCCTACAACCAGATGGCAGCATCGGTGGAAGCCGTAAAACAGAACCTGCTGAACGATGAAGAACTTACCCAACTGAAGGAGGAAATCGACCGCCTGGAAAAGGCTGAGAAGGAACTCGACAGCCAGTTGCAAGCCATCTCGAAAGACCTGCAATGGTTTGAGGAAAACGATAAGCAAATCAAACAAATCGCTATCTGCCAGTCAGATATGAGACAAGCAGCAGATGCCATTAAAGCGATGCAAGCCCAGATTCTCCATCTGCAGCTGCACGATGAAGTACAGCCAGCCGTCAACCAGCTGCAGGAAGTAGAGCGACAGACGCAAAGCATCCACGAACAGGAAGAAAACATTCTGAAAGCGGAAGGAAACATCAAAAGTCAAGAGTCTGCCATCAGCGAAAGCGAGAAAACTCTCGCCAGTCTGAAGGAAGCAGTAAGCAAGGCACAGGAACAGCTGGAAAAGGCGCTGCCGGTCATCGCTGAAGCAAGGGCGCTGAAAACAAAAATGGAAGCGGCAATGCCGAATCTGAAAGAAAAGAAAGAGGCATTGGAGTTGGCTCAGAAAGAGAATCAAACTGCCCTGAAAGACGTGGAGGAAAACGCCCGAAACATCCAAAAATGGGAAGCTGAAACGGAGAAAGCGAACCTTGCTCTCAAAACGACAAAGGAAGAGATTGCCAAGCAGAAACAGGTTCTGCACGAAGCGACGCAAGCCGCTGAACAGGCTTGGGAGAAGGAAAGAAATAAGACTGCCGGACAGAATATAGAGGAACTGCAGAACAGCAAGACTGTAGCCGACAGGAAACTGCAGGATGTCCAGCAAGCCATCAAGGTTGTGGCTCATCTCGATACTGCCACAGCAGAAAAGCAGAAGAATGAGGAGCGCATCCTGGTCTTGGGCAAGAGAAATGCGGAGATAGATGAAGCCCTGGGCAAGTTGACCATCGAGGCGCTGACCCAAGAGACCCTGACGCTGAGAAATGCCTATACCCTCATGGTGAGCGAGAAATGGGAGATTCATCGTGCCAACCTGACCGAAGGCAAACCTTGTCCGCTCTGTGGCAGCACGACCCATCCTTATCATACCGACAACAGACAGTTTGAGGAAGCCACCACGGAACTCTCGCAACTTCTGAAAGCCAAGGAGGATCTGCTGAAACAGCAGCAGAAAGAGGAGAAGGATCTTTCCGGCGAGAGAAAACAGAACGATGGCGAAGTACAGACGCTCCAGAAACAACAGGAAAAGCTCTCGGGTGAAATCGCAACTTACGAAGAGGAATGGAAGGCGCTCATCGCCCAGTATCCAAAGATTCCGAAGGCAGAGGCAGAACTGAAATCGCTCTTGCCTATCTATGAAAACAAGGCGAAAGATGCGAGCAGCAAACTGAGCCTGTTTAACAAGATTCAGAAAGAGATAGAACGGCTGACCCAACTCAAGGATAAGGCTGTAAAGGATGAAGCTGCGTATGAAAGCAAGGCTTCTACTATACAGAACAAAGCCCAAGAAAACACTTCAACCTGCGCCACAAAACTGGCTGAGCAAAAAGCACTTACCGCCAACCTCATCTCGCAGCAGAAGAGCAAGGAGGAGGCTTACGGGAAAGCCCTTCAGGCATGGAATAGCGCCAAGAAGGAAATGGAGGAATGGCAGGAGAAATACAAGCAGATTCTGAATGGCGAAGAACCAGACGCGGCTGAACAAAGACTGACAGCTGCAAAGGATGAGGCAACGAAAGCAGCAGATAAGCAGAACGAGAATATCAACAAACTGAAGGCTGAACTCGCCAACAGTAAAGGTTCGCATCAAACCATGCAGTCTCAGAACAAAACGATGAAAGAGAATCTGCAAGAGAAGGAAAAGGAACTCGACCTTTGGATTGAGGAATATAACAAGCAGCTTGAAGAAAAGAGCATCGAACCACCATTCATCGACCGAAATACCATCCGGGAGAAGCTTCACTCTGCCGAAGACTGGAACGCTATCCGACGTGAAAAGGACGAAAAGGAGAAAGCCGTGGCTTCAACTACCGCCCTTTACCAGAGTGCAGAAAAGGCGCATCAGCAGCACTTGGAACATCAGCCAGCCCAAACCCGTGATGCTCTCTTAGCCATTCAGCAGGAGTATCAGGAAAGAAGCCAGCGCAACGAACTGATTGCTGCCAACGCCAGGATGCAGAACCATCAGGAAGCCGTGAAGCTGTTGGGTGACAAGGCTGAGGCTCTGAATCTCGTAACACAGGAAAAGGACGACTGGACAGCCATTACGGATGCCATCGGAGCAGACGGCAAGACGCTGCGCAAGATAGCCCAATGCTATACGCTCAGTTTCCTGATAGCGCACGCCAACCAGGAAATCAGAAAGTTCAACAGCCGTTACGAACTGCAACAGGTAAAGCATTCGCTGGGCATCCGAGTCATCGATCACGACCGTGCCGACGATATCCGAGACACCACCTCCCTATCAGGTGGCGAAACCTTTATCGTGAGTCTGGGTCTAGCCTTGGGCCTGTCGGCATTATCCTCCCGCAACATCTCCTTCGAGAACCTGTTCATCGATGAAGGCTTTGGAACCCTCGACCCCGATACCCTAGCCACCGTCATCGACTCCCTCGCCATGCTGCAAAGTTCGCAAGGCAAGAAGGTGGGCGTCATCAGTCATACCGACACGATGAGCGAGCGCATCACCACCCAGATAAGGATTATCAAGAATGGCAACTCCGGCAGCAGCCATATCGAGATCTATCCTTAACCCATCGTAATTACACCTTCATAAAATAGTAATTACACCATTATATATAGGGTACACATACATTATCCATCCGTGAACAGGGCATCACCATCGATGTGGCTTACCGCTATTTCGCCACACCGAAACGCAAGTTTATCGTCACAAAACAAATATGCGTTCCTACGGATTCATCTATCCACAGGAACGCATATTCTTTATTTTATCATACGAGATAATCATTCTTTATACAATTCTATATCATCATACGATATTTAAACCTTATTTCCCTCTTTCGGGAAAACCACGGTTGGCTTGAAGGTCTTAGCCTCCTCAAAGTCCATCAGGGCATAAGCGATGATGATAACGGTATCTCCCACCTGCACCTTGCGGGCTGCAGCACCGTTCAGGCAGATACAACCGCTGCCACGCTCACCCTTGATAATATAGGTCTCCAAGCGCTCACCATTGTTGTTGTCTACAATCTGAACCTTCTCGCCTGCTATCAGATTAGCAGCGTCCATCAAGTCCTCATCGATGGTGATGCTACCCATATAATTCAGGTTAGCCTCAGTTACGGTCACACAATGGAGCTTACTCTTCAATACTTCTATCTGCATTGTTCTGTTATTACTTGATCTGTTACGGATTAAACTTAATAAAGAATATCTATCGAGGAATTATCCCTTATACTTGATATGGTCGATGAGACGGATAGGAGTCTTACCGCAATAAACGGTGATGCAACCTACCACATAGGCACTATCCTCCCATGAAGAAACATCCTGCAGGCTGTCGCCATCCACAATCTGGAAATACTCTACCTCCAGACCCTCTACAGCATTGATGTCAGCAACCACCTTATCGTGAGTTTCCTGTACGGTATGAGTCTTGGCATACTCCACACTCTCCTTCAGGGCCTTATAGATGTTTGGCGCAATGGCACGCTCATCAGGAGCCAGCAAAGTATTACGGCTGCTCTTAGCCAAACCATCCTCATCACGGACAATAGGACACTCCACAATCTGCACATCGCTGTTGATGTACTTCACGAGCTGCTTGATGACAGCAATCTGCTGCCAATCCTTCTCACCGAAATAAGCACGAGTTGGTCGAACGATATAGAAAAGACGGCTCACTACCTGACATACACCATTGAAATGACCCGGGCGCTTGGCACCCTCCATCACGGTAGAAACAGGTGGAAACTCAAAGTGGCGTGTATCTGGTGTAGGATACATCTCCTTCACCGATGGTGCAAACACATAGTCAGCACCACAAGCCTCCAAGAGCTTGCAGTCAGCATCGAGGGTACGAGGATAGCGATCCAAGTCACCCTGATCATTAAACTGTGTAGGATTCAGGAACACAGAAACTACAGTCACGCCATTATCCTTCACACAGCGCTTAACAAGAGAGGCGTGACCCTCATGCAGCGCACCCATAGTTGGCACAAGGCCGATTTCCTTTCCCTCCTTACGACACATGAAGAGTTCGTTCTGGAGGTCAACAATCTTATTGAATACTTTCATCGTCATAATCTGTTTTCGGGTGCAAAATAACAACTTTTTTCTCAAATGAGAAAGAAAAAACCTAAAAATATGCGAATTATTGCCGAAAATAATGAATTTCGGAGAAAAAATGCCCCTATTTGAAGTTTTTTTTGTACCTTTGCACGTAATTCGTAAGAATAAAATTTAAATTTTATGGCAAAAAAAGTATTATTTATCAATCAGGAGATCGACCCATACGTAGCCGAGTCTCACATGTCAATCATGGGACGCGAACTGCCTCAGAAGATGCAGGAAGCAGGTTTTGAGATCCGCACCTTCATGCCTAAGTGGGGCACCATCAACGAGCGTCGCGGACAATTGCACGAGGTCATTCGCCTGTCTGGTATGAACCTTATCATAGATGATACAGACCATCCGCTGATCATCAAGGTTGCATCTATACCAACAACACGACAGCAGATTTATTTCATCGATAATGACGACTATTTCAAGAGCCGCCAGATGGGTACCGATGAAAACGGAAAGGAATATGCCGACAACGGAGAAAGAGCTATCTTCTTCGCACGTGGCGTATTGGAAACCGTAAAGAAGCTCCGCTGGCAGCCTGATGTAATCGTCTGCCAGGGTTGGGCTAGCGCAGTAGTGCCTTTCTATGTAAAGACTGCCTACAGCGAAGAGCCTTCATTTGCAGAATCAAAGGTGATTACCGCTCTCTATACCAACGAACTCAAGGGTGAGCTGGGTACCAACTTCAAACGTTGCGTTGCCTTCCGCGATGCCAAGTCTGAACTGCTCGACGGCTATCAGGACGACTTCGACTTCATTGAGCTCGGCAAACTCGCCATCGACTATAGCGACGGTGTGGTAGAAGGTGAAGAAGAAGCTAACCAGATTCTCTTTGATTATGCGAAGGAGAAGAACAAGCCTGTACTGGCTTATCCGGGAGAAGATATCCAGGAGCCATACGCAGACTTCATCAACAAGGTTTGTCCTGACGCAGAATAAAATTCCGACAACAGAGACACATACATACAAGGATAATGAAAATTTTAAGACTCTTAACAGTATTAGCAATAGCAGCGCTTACTTTCGCTGCATGTGATGATACCACCGAGGGAATCGGTGGTAGCATCACTAATAAGATAGACAACATTAACATTTCTAACTCAGCGTTCAATGTTACCACAAAGTCTATAGTAGCAGATTCCGTATTGAGCCGCAACAACATGGGACTCATCGGAAAGATGAAAGACCCGGAAACCGGCAACTATGTAAAGGGTGACTACATGACCCAGTTGAGCGTATTGCCTACTTTCTCTGTAGATACACTCGATTACATCAAGCAGGCAAACAAGGGTTCTATCGAAGCAGACTCATGCTACCTCCTGGTTTCATACAACGCCAGCTATGGTGATACCATCGCCCCAATGAAGGTGACAGCCTATGAGATGACACAGCCGATGGCAGAAGATAAGGAGTATTACTCTAATTATGATGCCTTCAAGGAAGGCTTGGTAAGCGAAAACAACCAGCATTGGAGCAGTAATTACAACTTGAGCAATACGTCAGATGTCAAGAACTTCAAGATTTACTTGAATAAGGAGTACAAGAAAGATGGCAAGACATACAAAAACTATGGTTCTTACATCATGCAAACATACGCCGAACATCCTGAGTACTTCAAGACCAACTACAAGTTCCTGCACAACGTCTGCCCTGGCTTCTATATCAAGAACGTAGGCGGTACGGGTAACATGGCTAAGATCTGGAATACAGAGCTTATCTTCTACTGGACCCGCCACAAGACCATCAAGGCTAAGGACGGCGTTACTGACAGTACTGCTGTAAGCATCGGATACAACCGTTTCGATGGTACAGAAGAGGTATTGCAGCTCAACAAGATTGAGAACGATACCAAGAACTTGGAGGAGTTGGCAAGTAAGCAGAACTATACTTACCTCAAGTCACCGGCAGGTATCTTCACCGAGGTTACCCTCCCTATCGAAGACATCATGAAGGGGCATGAGAAGGATACGCTCAACACAGCTACCATCTCTTTCCCACGACTCAATGCAGACGAAGACAACCCATACAACTTTGCTACACCAAGCACCATCCTGATGGTTCAGAAAGACAGTTTGCAGTCGTTCTTCGAAAAGAGCAAGTTGGCTGACAATCGTACTTCTTATACGGCAAGCTACAGCAGTACCGGCACCTACAAGAATGCCTATACATTCCAGAATATCGCCAACCTGGTTTCTGCCATGTATAAGAACAAGGCTGAGGGCGAGAAAAAGAATGCCAAATGGATGGATGAGCATCCTAACTGGAATAAAGTAGTGCTGGTTCCTGTAAACGTCATCACAACCACACAGGGCTATACTACCGTCATCTCCAAGATTAATCACGATATGTCACTCGCATCTACCCGACTGAAACGAGGTCTAATAACCACCGACAGCAACGGCAAGGAGACAAGTCCTATACAGATAAAGGTGATTTACAGTAAGTTTAAAGAAGAATAAGCATTCATAACGCAAAGTAAAAAAGGAAACGAAACATGGCAGATAATTTTTTGGAGCGTCATCGCGAAGAATACGAGATACGCAAGGCTGCATGGCTCAAGAAGAAGAAACTATTCATGAAGTCAGGCAAGAAACAGAAGCCCCAGACACAGATGCCACGTCCTGAAGACGAAGCGTTATAAACACGAAAAAATATTCAGAATCCTGAAAAAGAGGGTGTATCATAAAGTATTTGAATGTTTATGATACACCCTCTTAACTTTGCCGGTTAGTCCTTAAAAACCGCTGCATAAGTACAAAAAAAGCCATTTAATACAAAATAAAACAAAATTAATTTGGAGTTTACCCATTTTTTTATATCTTTGCATTGCAAATTAAAAGTATTTAATATTAAACGGACAAAAAGCAATAAAATAAAAATAATCAAGATATTAGTAGAGATACTGGTCTATGGGTTTAACTTTTCTAAGAACTTGCATTTAAGGATACAAGATATTTGCAGGATACAAGTTACTTGCAATATATGAAATACTTGGTTTATGTTTATAGATAATGGAGAAATTACTCTCATAAAGAATATGTTTTTAAGTTTAAACAAAAATGCTAAAGTTAGATGTTAGTAATTATAAGTCCCCGTAGTGACCGTGAGGCTACTGCGGGGACGCTTTTTCAATTTATAGTATATAGAAACAAAAAGGGCAAGACCAGAGATGGCCTCGCCCAATCTATTTTTATAACTCTTTATCTATATTATAAGATTCTACCTGTAAGAGAGAACTTCAAAACAGGATAAACCTTCAAGTCTTTTACAAACTTAGAGAGATCATCCTCGCCAGCATCTTCCAATGCCTTATTGATATCTATCTCGTTACCATTCTGGTAAACCTTGAGCTTACCCATGAACTGGCAACCCAACTCAAAGCGGCAACCGATACGGTTCTTAGGAACCAGACGACCGAAACCTAAACCGAGGTATGGACGAACATTCTTGCAACGGATATCGCCCTGAAGGTTATAATTCTCATCGAGCTCCAAGTTGTAACCACCCAAGTTGGCTGATATAGCCTTACGGAACTGATTCTTCAATTCAGGAGTAGGCAAGTTCTCAGAGAACTGACGAAGTTTATCACAAGAACCGGTAACCTCAGCAATCTTCTCACCACCAATAGACAAACCAGCAGCGATAAAGAACTTGCTGCCACCACCGAATGGATACAGATTAGCCTTTACATTAAAGGTGGTACGGTCGAATGAGCCTTCTGCATGAATGGTTGCACCGGTTGGATAAGTAACATTAGGTAGTTGAGGCAAAGAACTGGTACTGACATCTACATCCAAATCACCAGACAGTTTGAAAGATGGCATGATGTTCACACCTGCTTCTACCTCAAGGAAGTTAGTAACAGGAGCAGCCACACCAACACTAATACCCTCGGTACCTGCACCCACGTTAAGACCTACATGGTTAAAGATCCCGCGCTTGTAATCGCTCTGTGCCATTACACTTCCTACACCAGCAAGCAGAATTACTGCCATCATCATTAATTTCTTCATAATCGTTCTGTTTATAAGTTAAATATTAAACGCTTTTTTGCATATCGTTCGTAAATATGCTACAAATATAAACAAAAGTTACAAGAAGAACAAATAATTACACAAAAAATTAAGACTCTTTAGTGCTTTAGCATACTAAAGAGCCCTAATATATTATTAAAAACGCAAAATCAGACTACTGAACTTAATCTACTAACGTAAACTTGGCATATTTCAGCAGAAGCTGTTTGGTGCCAGAATGAACGAACTCCACCGTAGCCTTCGTATTCTCACCAGTACCTTCAATCTTCAACACCGTTCCCCGTCCAAAACGCTGATGTTCAATCTTCATTCCCTCCTGCAAACCGCAAGAAGAACTGCCAGCAGATAATGCTGCAGAAGAAGAAACTGATGATGCAGAAGATCCAGTACCGCGAGAAGCAGGATGAGAAGAATGCGCCTCCATATAACGCTTCGCTGCATTCAGCGCTCTAACAGACTTGAAATTACCTTCAGAGAGAGATGAGCGTCCGGAAACAGACGAGCGTCCGGAAATACGTGAAGTCTCCGGTTCATCATCAAAGAGAGAAGGCTTAGGATCTGCAACAAACTGAGATGCTACCGGTTTGGAATTCTGATATCTGCTACTGTATCTAGGCTGCTCAGCATCCTCCCACGGTCTGCGAGGACGTTGCGCTCTCGCCCACTCCGGTTGGTCAGACATAGAGCCAAACAAGCTTCCACCAGCCTCATCCAGGCTATCAATCAACTTGCCGTCAATCTCATCGATAAACCGACTCGGATTATCAAACTCCATCTTGCCATATCGCCAGCGGTTCTTGGCGTTCGTCAGGATACAATGTTTCTCAGCTCGAGTAATGGCTACGTAAAGCAATCTCCGTTCCTCCTCCAGTTCTCGGAGCGAAGCAGCAGAAAGCGGACTCGGGAAGATATTCTCTTCCAAACCAACCACGAAAACCGTAGGAAACTCCAGACCCTTGGCAGCATGAACCGTCATCAGAGAAACACGAGGTTCATCCTTATCACCATCGCTGTCAGCATCGGTAAGCAGCGCCACATCCTGCAGATAATCCTGCAGGAAGAGTTCATCGAACCTACCCTCTTCACGGCGTTCCTCCACAAAAGCCGACATACCGCTCAAGAATTCCTCCAGGTTCTCCTGACGTGCCAGATCATCGGCATCCTTGCCCGACATGATATCCTGACTGATACCACTCTCCTTGATAATGGCATCACCCAATTCATAGACATCCGTGGTTTGAGCCCGTTCGATAAACGAAGAAATCAGCAATCTGAAGGTTTCCAGCTTGTTCATCGTACCCTTGTTAACCGCCAGTCCATACCGCTCAGGGGCACCGATCACCTCCCAGAAACTCACCTGGTTCTGATGGGCACAGTCAGCAATCTTCAGCACCGTAGTAGCACCGATTCCACGAGCCGGATAGTTGATGATACGCTTGATAGCCTCTTCATCATCCGGATTCGCCACCAGACGGAAATACGCAATAATATCCTTAATTTCCTTGCGCTGGTAGAAACTCAGTCCGCCATAAATGCGATAAGGAATACCCTGCTTTCTGAACTCCTCCTCGAAGCTGCGACTCTGGGAATTGGTGCGGTATAGAATGGCAAAATCACTATACTGGCAGCCATCCTCGCGCCGGATACGCTTCACGTCCTTCGCCACAATCGCCGCCTCTTCCTTGTCGCTGTAAGCAGGCTTATACTGAATCTTCTCACCCTTCGCATTCTCGCTGAACACATCCTTAGGAATCTGGTTGCGGTTATGCTTGATCAGACTGTTAGCCGCCTCAACGATGGTCTGGGTAGAGCGGTAGTTCTGTTCCAGTTTGAAGAGACGCGCATAGTTACCATTTTCAGCAGGAAAATCTCTAGTGAAAGACAATATATTATCGATATTAGCTCCTCTAAAACTATAAATACTTTGAGAATCATCTCCTACAGCACATATGGCTTTCTCTTCCATTACATTATAGAGCAAAGTAAGTATTTTTTTCTGAACATAATTTGTATCTTGATACTCATCTACCATTATGTACTTAAAAATTTTACCATACTTTTTCAATACATCATTTCTTTCTACAAAAAGCCGATAAGTATAAACTAACAAATCATCAAAATCCATTGCATTCGCCAACTTACAGCGTTGTACATATTCACGATATATCTTAGCAATTTCGGGCATACCAGCTCGTTTATTTTGGCTTAAGATATCAGAATCGCTTTCATATGAATCAACTCCAATCAGTTGATTTTTTGCCATTGAAATCCTTGCATGAACAACTGCAGGCTTGTAAGTTTTTTCACTCAAGCCCATCTCCTTAACAATAGATTTCAATAAAGAACGAGAGTCTGCTTCATCATAAATTGTAAAATCTGAAGTAAAGCCTATTTTATCAGACTCAACACGCAATATTCTAGCAAAGACACTATGAAAAGTACCCATATATTTCTGTCTGATATAAAATGTTTCACCAAACATTTTACGAATACGTTCAACCATTTCTCTTGCAGCCTTATTAGTAAAAGTAAGCACTAATAAGGAATAAAGATCTTTGCCCTGGCTCAGGAGATAAGCTATCTTATAAGTAAGCACACGCGTTTTACCCGAACCTGCACCGGCTATCACCAGCGAAGGTCCGTCAATATATTCTACCGCAGCACGCTGCGCTTCGTTCAAGTCGTTCAGTAAATCCATGAATCAATATTTGAGGCAAAAAACTATTTTAAGGTCACCCCTATCAACTATAAACTATAAACTATCAACTAAGTATTACTTTCCCCTATATCCTCCCACAGCCGTGCCCGGGTCGAAATCTTCACCCTCACGAGGGAAGGTAGGGATAAATCTCATCTGATGTTCTATCTGTCGCTGGCGCTTCTTCATATAAGCGCTAGGATGCAGCGAACTGAATTTGCGCGGATTAGGAAGTGTAGCTGCTATCAGCGCACACTCGCCACGAAACAGATCTTTCGCTTTCTTGTCGAAATGATATTCTGCAACCGCATCCACACCATAGATACCCGGTCCCATCTCAATGCTGTTGAGATAAACCTCCATGATGCGCTGCTTACTCCACATCATTTCGATGAGGAAGGTAAAGTAGACCTCAAATCCCTTGCGGGTCCATGAACGGCCAGGCCACAGGAAGACATTCTTAGCGGTCTGCTGACTGATGGTACTGGCTCCATGCACCTTTCCGCCACGTGCATTATTCTTCGCCGCACTCTCGATGGCATTGAAGTCGAAACCGTGATGCTTCAGGAATCTCGCATCTTCGCTCGCCATTACCGCCACTGGCATATGAGGCGAGATCTTATCCATCGAAACCCAATGATGATGCAGGGTAATACTCTCTCCATCAGCTACTTGCTGGAAGCATCGGATAAACATCAGAGGAGTGACATATACAGGAATGAACCTATATGCCACTACAGCAAGAATGGTGGTACTGAAAAACAGCACCACCACCCATTTTACTATATTCTTGATTTTCTTCAAAATCATCTATTTGCTTTTTCCCTTCCAGGATCATGAAAGTTATTACTTCAATGTACCGTTGTTGGCTGCGTTAATCATAGCCTGGCTAGCATACATGTAAACCTCTACACGACGATTCTGGGCACAAGCAGCAGTAGTATTCACTACAGGGTTAGCAGAACCAAAACCCTGAACATTCTTTACCTGACGACTGGTAACACCGCAAGAAGCAAGATAGTTGTAAACTGCCTCAGCACGCTTCTGGCTCAAAGGCAAGTTGATACCGTCATTACCTGTAGCATCGGTATAACCCTGGATAGAAACCTCGCAGTCGGTATTATTCTTCAATACACCGGCAAACTGAGCCAAATCAGTCTTTGCGCTGCTGCTGAGAGTAGAACCGTTAGTTGGGAAGAGGATACCAGAAGCAAATGTTACCTTAACGGCAGACAAGCCATTGGCATCTGTTACAGTCTCAACCTGTGCATTCTTCACCCGTTCAGCCTCAGCCTTTACCTTATCCATGTGCTTTCCGATGAGGTTACCAGCACCGCCACCAACAGCTGCACCGATAGCAGCACCTACGAGAGCACCGGTACCACGATGGCTATTGTTGAGCAATCCACCTACGAGAGCACCCAGAGCTGCACCAGAACCGGCACCTACAGCTGTACCTGTCTTCTGATTGGTTCCACAACTTGAAAAAAGCAAGCACAAAGAGAGGCCTGCAACTGCAAAATTAGTCTTTTTCATTTTAAAATCTCCTATATTTATGTTATTTAATTGCAAAGATAACTCTTTTTTCTCCATAATGGAGAGTTTTCTAATATTTTTTTGTATTTTTGCATGCAAATTTAAGGGTATTTGTCGAAATAGAGCTAGGAAATCACCTATTTGGGGGTGGAAAATCCCTAAAAATAGAATTTCAGACACCTGTTGGCCGATGAACTGCCGGCAGCAGATGATGAAGGTTCAAGCTTATACCTTAATATATATAACAGAAGAAATAAAAAACAAAATAAATAGAAAAAAGCAATATGGCTAAAGAACTCAAGAATTTAACCAAGCGCGCTGACAACTACAGTCAGTGGTACAATGATTTGGTAGTAAAGGCTGATCTCGCTGAGTTGTCACCAGTTCGTGGTTGTATGATTATCAAACCATACGGTTACGCTATCTGGGAGAAGATGCAGCAGCAGCTCGACAAGATGTTTAAGCAGACAGGTGTACAGAACGCATACTTCCCTCTCCTCATCCCGAAGAGTTTCTTCTCTCGTGAGGCTGAGCACGTGGCAGGTTTCGCCAAGGAGTGTGCCGTTGTTACCCACTACCGTCTCCGTTCTACAGAGGATGGTACAGAGGTTGAGGTGGATCCTAATGCAAAGCTCGATGAGGAGCTCATCATCCGTCCTACTTCCGAGACTATCATCTGGAACACATATAAGAACTGGATTCATTCATGGCGTGATCTCCCTATCCTCTGCAACCAGTGGTGCAACGTAATGCGTTGGGAGATGCGTACCCGTCCGTTCCTCCGTACTTCTGAGTTCCTCTGGCAGGAGGGTCATACAGCCCACGCTACCAAGGAAGAGGCAGAGGCAAAGGCTCAGGAGATGCTCAAGGTTTACGCTGAGTTTGCAGAGAACTACATGGGTGTTCCTGTATTGCAGGGTGTGAAGAGTGAGACTGAGCGTTTCGCAGGTGCTCTCAACACTTATACCATCGAGGCAATGATGCAGGATGGCAAGGCTCTCCAGAGCGGTACTTCTCACTTCCTGGGTCAGAACTTCGCCAAGAGTTTCGATGTAACCTACTTGAACAAGGAGAACAAGCCTGAGTACGTATGGGCTACTTCATGGGGTGTTTCTACCCGACTGATGGGTGCCCTCATCATGGTTCACAGCGATGACAACGGTCTGGTATTGCCTCCAAAGCTGGCTCCTATCCAGGTGGTTATCGTTCCTATCAACAAGGGCGAGGAGCAGTTGGCTCAGATTACTGCTAAGTTGCAGCCTGTCATTGACCAGCTCCGCGAGTTGGGCATCACCGTAAAGTATGATGATAACCCTGCAAAGCGTCCTGGCTTCAAGTTCGCTGACTATGAGTTGAAGGGTGTTCCTGTACGTCTCGCTATGGGTGGCCGTGACTTGGAGAACAACACCATCGAGATTATGCGTCGTGATACCTTGGAAAAGGAGAACGTAAGCTTCGACGGTATCGTTGAGCGCGTAAAGGATATGTTGGAAGACATCCAGAAGAATATCTTCGAGAAGGCTCGTGCTTACCGTGATGCTCACGTTTATGAGTGCGACAACTACGAGGAGTTCAAGAAGCGTGTGAAGGACGGTGGTTTCTTCCTCTGCCATTGGGACGGTACAGCCGAGACCGAGGCTAAGATTAAGGAAGAGACTCAGGCTACCATCCGCTGCGTGCCTTTCGCTTACGAGCAGACTCCAGGTGTAGATATGGTAAGCGGCAAGCCAGCTGTAGCCCGTGTCATCATCGCAAGAAGCTATTAATCATCCCTGGTGTCGGGAGTTCATCCTGACACCATAATATATTTAATATGAGGCAGTTGATACTATACATCCTTTTTCTGGTATCCATGGTCTTCTCAGGCTATGGAGAGGTATCTGCTGCCCCTATTTCTTTTACTCCCGAGGATTCTTATACCGAAGATGCAAGCCATAAGAAAGATGGTTTGGCGAAGGTTGAGTATGACAAGAGCCAGCCTGAGGCACAGCTTGAAAACGCCTCACAGCTTGCTTACCGCATCTGTAGCAGCCGTCCGCAGCGCTTATTGCCAAGTGGCAACATGCACAACAGTCAGACTGCCAGTAGATTGCTTACAAATAGAATCCGTTATTTATCATCCCTTTTATCAGCTATAGAAGGTGGCATGGAGCCTTTCCGACAGGAAACTGCCCCAATCCACTTTGATGTCGCCTGCAAGTATTATGTCATTTGCCTGCGACGTCTGCTCTGTTAGTGCTTATTCTTTTCTCTTTTTAAAATTTCATATAGGTTTATCGCATCTTTCCTAAGATTTGCGATAAGACTGGTTACACCCCTATTCAAAACAAAAAACAGTTCAATATATATTATTTTTCAAGAATTAAGAATAAGCAAATAACAGTATAAAATTATGGCAAAGATTAATCATTTAGAGATGGGTGCTGATGTTTTGGCACTCCAGGATGTACAGGAAAAGAAAGGTTTCATGGGTTTGACTGTCAAGCTCATCTATCAACCTACCAACAGTGTGATTAAGATAAAAGAGAAAGAATATTCTGTAGAGGATGGAAGAAAGCTTGAGAACATCCTCAGTGCAGCCCCTAAGGATGTAGAAACAGCGATCAGCAAATTCCCTGTTTCAGCCATCAGCATGGGTAATATGAAGTTACAGGCTTGCATCTCTGACGACCACCAGTTTGTTGCCACACAGCTCCTTGCCTTCAAGGATTTCAGTTACAAGCCGGTTACAGAGATGAAGACCTATACAGGAAAGACAGCCGAAGCTTTCGCTCAGTTGTTTTAGTTATATCACAGTTTCGGGACAGGGGACAGAACAAATCCTCTGCCCCTTTTTTATTTTATAGATATAGGATGAAATCACGGTTCATTCCCTCTTCCCAATTACGGTAATGCTTAGGCGACAGACCGGTATGTTTCTTGAAGAAGGTTCCGAAGGCTGAAGCATTGGGAAAACTGAGTTCATTGGCTATCTGCTGTATCGTCTTCGTGGTGTTCTTCATCAGGTAGATACTGCGACGGATCATCGCCTTGAAAAGCAACTGCTGGACCGTCTGACCGCAAACCGACTTGACCAGTACCGACAGATATTTCGGTGTAAGACAGAGTTCGTCTGCATAGAAAGCCACACTGCGCTCACGCATATAGTTCTTCTCTATCAGCAGCACCAGCGACTCAAAGATGGCAATCTTCCGTTCCATCTCCTTGCCGGCAGCCTTGAACGATGCCGAGAAGATGCTGCACAAACGGTACGTAACAGCCATCAGCAACAGTTTCTGCTCATGCACACAATAGGCATCCAGTTCACCACTCTTCTCTTTTTCCAGCTCCAGTTTCCTCAGCATCAGGGCATAAGAAGTAAGCATATCCTCATAGCCCGTCGTCCTGACATGGCAGGATTTGGGATAAATCGTAGCATAAAGACGCATGGTAACCACGGTATTACCCAACATGTGACGAATCTGTTCAGCACGGTAAAAAAGAAGGGTATATTTGAGGTTCTTGCCCGTTTCCTGCACATGAAACATCACTCCTTTGGAGAGGAAAACGGTTTCACCCTCAGATGCAACAAAGGATGTTCCGTCTACACAGAAACGGAACATCCCCTGATGACAGATTACGATTCCGACATAGTCGGAGTAGAAAGGCTGCATCAACAGCTGAGGAAACTCATGAGCCTCATATATGATGATATTATCTGTTATTTTCATGATGAATATGAATCTGTTATCTTCAGATTTAACTGCGAAGATAACAAAAATATCCATTCATCAGATGAGCAGCCTGTATCTTTTATGATATTTTAGCACTCCACTACCTTCTTCCCAGGGATTTTACATCTACATTCTTCAGCAGATACTCACGCGTCAGTTCCCCGATATTGCGCTTGCGCCAAGGGAGAACGAGCATCAGTCCGGCACACAGCAGACAGCCGTAGAAGGTCCAGCCTGCCATCTCCTTGATGCTCACCAGCGTAGCCTGTACCTGTACCTTTCCCTTCGTACTCATGGCAGCCATATTCTGCGCCTCGGTTACACTCTTGCCCTGATATTGCATGCCTCTCACCGTCTGGTCGTAAGTCTTCGCCGTCTCGATGTTCGTGCGGTCGTAATCCTGGGCAAAGCGGGTTACATAATACTGCTGTCTGTGCTGCAGCACATTGGTATAGAGCGCAGAGCCGATGCAAGGGGCAATGACCATACGAACGGTAAGCATGATGCAAACCCAGGTTGACATGAAGCGGTAAGGCATGCGCTGGTTGGCTATCGTGGAGATGAGCGAATAGAGCAGCATCATTCCTGTAGAACGGATGATGATAGGCCATTTCATACGTTCATACATGCCGTCGTTCTGTACCTCGAAATACATGTACAGCGCATAGGCTCCGATAAAGAGGAAACCCAGACAGTACATCCACTTCAGGTGAACATTCTTGGCTCGGGCAATGACGGCGAATATCAGTCCCACGGTGTAGCCCACCATCACCCAGTTGCCTAGCGTGGCGTTCTGCCAGTTATCTATCTTCATACTCACATTGGTGAACACGTTGACAAACATGGCACTCGAATTGCAGACCATCAGCAGGAAGAAGAGCAGGATGCCGTAGTTGATGACCCTGAGCTGGAACACCTCCATGATGAAATAAGGTGAACGCCTCGTCTTCTCCAGATAGATGAACAGAGCGGTAAAGATAAGACAAACCGCCGAAGAGAAACGGATGGTAGGATCATCAAACCAGTCGAGCGTCTTGCCGAAAACCATGACATAAGCAAACGAACAGAGCATGATGCTGAACACCGTAACATTGCCAAACTTCGACATCGTTATCGGGAACTTAGGCATCGGATACTTATGATAAGGCATGGTGAAGAACACGATGATGATGCCCGCCAGCATGAATGCCATCATGAAATGATAAACATACTGCCACTCATAGGCATAGGCAAGCCATGCCGTTAGCCAGGTTCCCAACTGTCCGATAATCATGAAGAAGAGATAGATAACCGGCTGCGAAACCATCTTCTCCGAATCTACCGCATCCCATGCTTCCTCGGTAGTAGGCTCGCATCCCGGAGTGATATTCCTCGTAGCCTCTATTCCGAAACCATATCTGATGAGCACGAAGAGATGCGCCATCAGCAGCGTCTGACGGACAAAACCCATCAGCAGACTGCACAGTCCGAGTATGAACAGCGAGTCGGTCTGGGCACACACGAAACTGAGGATAAAGAGAATGGAGAAGCCCACGATGCACATCATCTTCTCTCTCCGGATGCACACCAGTTCATAGAAGAACGGCGAGAAAGCCGCCATTCCTATCGAGGTGCAGAAGCCCGCAAAGGCGATGTATTCCGACTGGATGCCGAGCCCGCTCATCATCTCGCCGCTGTTGGCAGAATAGACGCCACTCATCGTAATCATCGGCACGAAGAGGATGATCATGAAGATGATTCCGAGCGGTTTGGGCACCCAATCATAAAACGGATAATTCTTATATTCTTCTTCCATATATTACTTCATTTCCATCTAGCTGTTTTTTTACTTTCTCTCAGCCTTGACAACCACCATCATGCCGGCAGCAAGATGCTCATTATCCTCTTTGCTGAGGTTGTTGAAATCGATTCTTACAGGCACACGCTGCTGAATCTTGACAAAGTTGCCAGCCGAATTGTCTGTAGGTACCAGCGAATATTTCGAACCGGTAGCACCAGAAATGGCGGTCACCGTACCCTCAAACTCCTTGTTACTGATGGCATCTACGGTCATACGCACCTTCTGTCCTACATAGAGATTCTCTATCTGGGTTTCCTTATAGTTGGCAATCACCCATTTGTTATTGGTTGGAATGATGTAGGTAATGGTGGTTCCTGCATTCACCATCTGTCCCTCCTCGATAGAGCGGCGACCCAGTTTACCATCACAAGGAGCCACAACCACACAGTAAGAGAGATTCAGCTTTGCCATCTCTACGGCTGCCTCGGCACGCTCGATGGAGGCAGCCACATTCTGCTTGCGGGTAGTTACCTCATTTACACCCTTATAGGCAGCAGCCTGCTGCTTCTTTACCCCTTCGAGTTTCTTTCTGGTGGCTGCATATTCTACCTCCAACTGTTCGAGCTGGATAGGAGTAGCCGCCTTTTTTTCTACCAGGTTGCGATAGCGTTCGCAGTCCTTGGCAAGTTTGGCAAGTCGTACATTTATTTCATCGATAGATGCCTGATAGATAGAAGCGGATGTCTCGGTGGTCTGCTCTGTAGCATTGATGACATTGGCTCCTGCCTTGGCATCCTTGAGGGCTGCTTCAGCCTCCATCAGACGGATACGATACTCCCGGTCGTCGAGCACAAGGAGGGTATCTCCCTTGTGTACTTCCTGATGTTCTCTGAAGCATACCTTGGCGATATAGCCGGATGCACGGAGATTAACCGGTGAGATATATTGTTCTATCTGAGCATCATTGCTCGTTTCGTTAGAGTTATAATCGAGGAAGAGGCATACGATTTTCCAGAGTCCGAAAGCCAGGATAGCAACACCTATCAGGCTGGCGATAATCTGTCTTACGCGCTGCTTCTTCAGTTTCTTCCTGGTTTCTTCGTGAGATACCTGTGTAGCCTCTGCTGTTTCTACATTTTTATTTTCGTTCTGTTCCATAGTTTTATTGTAATTTGGAATCAGGGAATATGAAGAAAAGTTTTTTACATCCCGTTTTCCTGTTTATATTTTATTTCTTAATGATTTATTCTTCTCCGTTATTTAGCAACCGAAATCTGGTTGAGCTGTCCAGTCAACTTGAGCAGCGAGAGATTGGCAACCTTGTAGCGATAGTAGGCTGTGAGATAATTGTTCATTGCCTCGCTCATACGCATCTCGTCCTGCAGCACCGCTGTCATCGAAGCCACACCCTCCTTATACTGGTCGGCTGTTACGTTGTAAACATCCTGCGCCATGGTATAATTATCAAACTGCTTCTTGTAGTTGCGCTGACTGTTGTTCACCTCGCTCACCGCATTCATATAGTTTGCCTGCAGTCCCTTCAGGGCGTCCTCGTAACCGATGCGTGCATTCTCCTCCTCTATCTTCGCCTTTCTGATTTTAGAACGCTTTTCAAAACCATCGAATACAGGCACTCTCAGTTGAATGCCCAGACCATTGGAACCATACCAGTGGTTTGACTCGCCCGAATGAATCCAGTGATCTATCCTATCGGTAAAGGCAGAATACATCAGGTTTCCGGTCAGCGAGAGCGATGGCAGATAGCCGTCCTTGGCAAGTTTGGTCTGCTTCTGGGTGAGCAATTTCTTCTGTTCCAGCAACTGGAGTTCGTAGAGTCCCGTATCCAGTCCGTCAGCCTTCACCATCTCAATCTTTCCCGGATCTACGGCTGTCACCTTCATCTCCTTCTCGGCAGGATAATCTATCACATACTTGAGCATGGTATACTGCTGTTCGAGCATGGCGATGGCGTTATCGCGCTGCACGGTGAGGTTCTCGATATTGAGATTCACTCGCTTCAGATCTACCTCCAGACTCATCTGGTTATCATAGAAAGCCTGGGTGATGTTTCTGAGTTCTACCAGTCGCTTGATATTGTCATCCGTCAGACGAATCTGCTCAGATGTGTTCTGCGCCATGTAATACATCTTGGCAGTCTGCACGATGAGGTCTTCACGCGCCTTCTCATAAGAGAGTTGGTTGAGTTTATCGGCAATCTTGGTAATGTCGATGGCGGTAAGAATCATCTGGTTATACAGTGGCATCTGCAATTGTACACCCGCCGATGCATTATACTGCAACGTCTTGGTTACATTATAAGGCTTGCCGTAAGCCGAGCCGTCGGTAACCGAAACAGGCGGCGTAAAGTTGTCGTTGAGCTGTGCCACCGCATTGATTTGCGGATAGAGTTTAGCCTGATTTTCGCTGATAGCGTACTTTCCCTTAGCTATTTCGTTTCGGCTGCTCTGGAGCGACAGGTTGTTATCCACTGCCATCTGCAGGCACTGGCTGAGCGTAAGCGTCTCCTGTGCGCCAAGAGTATGGAAAGCTCCGAGCGCGAAACATAAGATGATTATTTTCTTCATATCTTCTTAATGATTTCTATTGATTTACGTTTCATTTATTATCTGGATGCAAAGGTACAGCTTTTCGGTGATAAAAGACTATTCACATCTTATCACAATATGTTCAAAATTTCCGAAAATAACAATAAAAATAGGTCTAGCAACACCGCGCTAAGCGGGATCACTAGACCTATCTTCTTATCTATCAAGAACTTATATTCTTATTTTAGTCTTCATCAGCAAACTCATTCAGAGTATATGCGCTGCTGCCATCAAAGCAATGGGTACATACCTGGCACTTTGGAAGACCGATGGCCTCTACCAGCTGCTCGATGGTGTTGAACTTCAGGGAAGTCAAGCCCAACTGGCTGGCAATCTCATCTACCATCTTCTGATACTCAGGAGAACCGGTGGTAGCGTATTTCTCAAGATTCTTGTTGGCATCACCCTCAAACTTCTCGATGATGCGACGGGTAATCAGCTCCATATCACTCTTTGAAGAAGTGAAGTTGATGAACGGACAACCGTATACCAATGGAGGACACGCTATGCGCATGTGGCACTCCTTCAAGCCAGCCTGGTCGAAAAGCACCTTCACGTTGTCGCGAAGCTGGGTACCACGAACGATACTGTCATCGCAGAATAACACACGCTTGCCCTTGAGCATCGCCTTGTTAGGAATCAGCTTCATCTTGGCTACCAGTGAACGCATGCTCTGGTTGCTAGGAGTAAAACTGCGAGGCCATGTAGGAGTATACTTGGCAATACAACGCTGGTAAGGTACACCCTTGCCGGCAGCATATCCCATCGCCATACCTGTACCAGAATCCGGAATACCGCTGCAGCAGTCTACCTCCACATCATCGGTCTTGGCGAGATTGAAGCCGTTGGTGAAACGCGCCTCCTCTACATTCTTGCCCTCGTAGGTAGATGTAGGGAATCCGTAGTAAACCCAGAGGAAAGAGCAAACCTGCATCTTCTTGTTGGCAGGTCGGATCTGCTCCATGCCATCAGCTGTAATCTTCACGATTTCGCCTGGTCCTACCTCATATGCTGTTTCATAATCGAGATTAGGGAACGAGGTGGTTTCGCTGGAAGCCGCATAGGCACCTTCCTTCTTGCCGATGATGATTGGAGTACGTCCCCAACTGTCACGCGCACAGATGATACCATCCTCGGTAAGGATCATCATGGTGCAGGAACCTTTGATGTGATGGAAAACGTTTTCGATACCTTCTCTGAAGGTTTTACCCTGAATAATGAGCAGAGCCACCAACTCAGTAGGATTGGTACTACCCGAAGACATCTCTGCAAAGTGCATGTTCTTTTCGAGCAGAAGCTGAGTAAGTTCATCCTTGTTTACTATCTTAGCTACGGTGCAAATGGCAAAGCGGCCAAGATGAGAGTTCATGATGAGTGGCTGGGCATCTGTATCGCTAATCACGCCGATGCCCGATGTAGCTCCTTCAAACTTGTTGAGTGTAGGTTCAAACTTCGTTCTGAAGTATGAACTTTCCAGATTGTGGATAGAGCGCACGAAGCCCTTCTCACTACTGTAGGTTGCCAAACCGCCCCGGCGTGTGCCGAGATGTGAGTTGTAATCTGTGCCGTAAAAGAGATCTGCGACACAGCTTTTCTTGGAAATAGTTCCGAAAATGCCTCCCATAAGAGTATAATTCTATGTTATAATTTTGTAATATGGGTGCAAAGATAAATAAAAATCAGAAAATATGCAAGTCTTTTTGCTTTTTTTCTATAAAAACATGATAATGAGGGTAACTTGCTACCCTATTTCGAGGAGAACAAACGGCTACTGAAACGAAAAGCGCTCCGGCAATAATTACCGGAGCGCCATGATATGATTTCCTATGAAATTAATCCAACTTCAGGCTCTTCTTGATAGCCTCGATCTTATCCATTGCAGCAGCTGTGCAGCGGTTGTAGCAGCCAGCGCACTTGAATGAAGGATCCTTAACCTCAATATAGAACTTAATCTTAGGCTCTGTACCTGATGGACGGACACTTACCTTGGTGTTGTCATCGCAGAACCACTGGAGTACATTGCTTGTAGCAGGCATATCGAGCTTCTCTACGCTGCCGTCAGCATGCTTAGCCTCCAGGCTCTGGTAGTCCTTCCAGGTTACCACCTTGCTGCCACCCAACTCCTGTGGAGGGTTGGCACGGAAGTCTGCCATCATCTGCTTAATCTCGTCAGCACCGGTCTTACCTGGGCGAACTACGTTTACAGTAAACTCCTTGCTGAAGCCATACTCTGCATAAATCTGCATCAGGAGGTCGTAGAGTGTCTTGCCCTGATCCTTAGCCCATGCTGCAATCTCGCAAATCAGACAGATAGATGCAGGAGCATCCTTATCGCGTACCTTATCGTATGGCAAGAAACCGAAGCTCTCCTCACCACCACCGATGTACTGCTGCTTGCCCTCAGAGATAGCAATCTCGCGTGCAATCCACTTGAAACCGGTGTAGCAGTCGCGCAACTCTACGTTGTTCTTCTTGGCAATCTCAGCAATAACTTCTGTTGTTACGATGGTCTTTACGAGGAAGTCTGTTGGCTTCAACTTGCCCAACTTCTTCTTGTTCTCGATGATGTAGTAGCAGAACATCATGGCTGTCTGGTTACCATTGATGATTATCCACTCGCCCTTGTCGTCGCGGCAAACGATAGCCAGACGGTCAGCATCTGGGTCGGTAGCTACCACGAGATCAGCGTTCAACTTAGTACCGAGCTTCATACCGAGGGTCATAGCCTCTGAATTCTCTGGGTTAGGAGAAACAACTGTTGGGAAGTTACCATCTACTACCATCTGCTCAGGAACTACATTGATGTTCTGGAAGCCCCAAGAACGCAGACAGAGAGGAACGATGACACGACCTGTACCGTGCATAGCTGAATAAACGATGTTGAGGTCTTTCTGACGGTTGATGACATCCTGGTCAATCATAGCAGAATGAACGGCTGTCATGTAGTCGTAATCCATCTCACCACCGATAATCTTGATTTTATCCCAGTTAGCCTCAAACTTCACCTGGTCGATAGTAACCTTGTTCACCTCCTCGATGATACCTGTATCATGTGGAGCCAGAACCTGAGCACCGTCACTCCAGTAAGCCTTGTAACCGTTGTACTCCTTAGGGTTGTGAGAAGCTGTTACGTTGACACCAGCCTTGGCACCGAGCTCGCGGATAGCGAAAGAAATCTCTGGTGTAGGACGGAGGCTCTCGAAGAGATAAGCCTTGATGCCATTGGCAGAGAAGATGGCAGCTACGGTCTCAGCGAAGAGACGGGAGTTGTTACGGCAGTCGTGACCTACCACTACAGAAAGGTTCTCCTCACCTGGGAAAGCCTTGAGAATGTAGTTAGCAAAGCCCTGGGTAGCCATACCAACGATATACTTGTTCATGCGGTTGGTACCTGAGCCCATGATACCGCGCAAACCACCAGTACCGAACTCCAGGTTCTGATAGAATGCATCAACGAGAGCAGACTTGTCCTCTGCGTCGAGCATTGCCTTTACTTCCTTACGGGTTTCTTCGTCAAAAGCAGGTGTGAGCCACTGCTGTGCTCTTTCTTCACACTGCTTGATCAATTCTGCGTTATTAGCCATAGTTTGATTATATTAAGTTATTAATTAATTCTTATCGAGAAGGATGTGCACGAAAACAATGCATATTTTCTCTATTTGCGTACAAAGTTATATAAAATATTTGATAAACCAAACATGTTTGAAGTTTTTTTTGTATTTTTGCACATTGAAATGGAATTGAAAATAGAATAAGGCTAATATTTAGCAACATTGTATTGGTAAGATAGCAAAAGTTGAATGAACAAAATATAAAACAATAGAATATGGAAGTATATTACACGGGCGTCATCATCGCCGTATCCACCTTTTTAATAATAGGTATCTTTCACCCTATCGTCATGAAGACGGAATATTATACGGGCACCCGCTATTGGTGGGTTTTCCTCGTTGCAGGCATCATCTGCATCGGAGCTGCCTTCCTGGTTGCCAACGTGCTCTTCTCTGCCATACTGGGCGTAGTAGGTGCTTCATGCCTTTGGAGCATCGGTGAACTCTTCGAACAGAGACAACGCTGCGAGAAAGGCTGGTTCCCGAAGAATCCGAAAAGAATAGGAACAGGATATTACAGGGACGAAGCGAAGTGAAGAACGAAGAAACAACGTTCGACGGACGAAGTGAAAGTCAATTCAAGTGTAAAGTGTATAGGAAGAAAACGCCAACGAAATGAAGACAGAACTCATTCTGGTCGGAAAGACCGTGAACAAGCATTTCATTGCGGGCATCAAGGATTATGCCGAGCGCATCACCCATTATATGCCTTTCAACATAACAACCATTCCTGAGCTCAAGAACACCAAGAGTCTCAGCGAACAGCAGCAGAAGGAACGGGAAGGAGAACTGATTCTGAAACTCCTCCAGCCTTCGGATACCGTGGTGCTGATGGATGAACATGGACAGGAATTCCGAAGCATCGAGTTTGCCAAATGGATAGAGCGCAAGCAGGCTACTGCCCGCAGGCTCGTCTTTGTCATCGGCGGTCCTTACGGCTTTTCACAGTCTGTCTACGACCGCGCCAACGAGAAGATTTCCCTCTCCAAGATGACCTTCTCGCATCAGATGGTGCGCCTTATCTTTACCGAGGCGCTCTATCGCGCATGTACTATTATAAAAGGTGAGCCTTACCACCACGAATAAAGGGTAAAAGGATAAAAAGGAAAAAGGGTAAAAAGGTAAAAAAGTAAAAAGAGCCTTTCCCCCTTGCGTCCCCGTCCCCAGCGATTCCATCGCTGGTCCCCTAATCTTAAAAGAAGAAAGAATATGCCAAAAGATAAATATATAGAAATAAAAGGGGCAAGAGCCAACAACCTCAAGAATATCGATGTGAAGATACCTCAGGGCAAGTTTGTTGCCATTACGGGTGTCTCAGGATCGGGAAAATCATCGTTGGCTTTTGATACCTTATATGCTGAGGGCCAGCGCCGCTATGTGGAGTCGCTCTCTTCATACGCTCGCCAGTTTCTGGGACGTATGAGCAAACCGGAATGTGATTTCATCAAGGGATTGCCACCGGCCATCGCTATCGAACAGAAAGTGATTTCGCGCAACCCACGATCTACCGTGGGCACCAACACCGAAATCTACGAATACCTGCGACTGCTCTACGCACGCATCGGAAAAACCTATTCGCCTATCAGCGGACAGGAGGTGAAACGCCATACTACCGAAGATGTACTCGCCTGCACCCGACAGTATTCCCAGGGTACCAGGTTTGTCATACTCGCCCCTATCCACGTCATCGAAGGGCGCAGTCTGGGCAAACAGCTGGAGATGTACAACCAGGAAGGTTACGCGCGTATATATATAAAAGGTGAATTCGTGCGCATAGAAGACTTCATGGAGCAGGCAGACAAGGAACTGCTGGAAGTAAGCGGCGACAAACTGAAAAAGAGAATGCAGCAGAAGGATGAAGAAATCTTCCTGGTCATCGACCGTGCTTCGGTAAGCGATGAGAAGGATGACATCAGCCGACTGATGGATTCTGCCGAAACTGCCTTCTATGAGGGAGATGGAGCCTGCCGCCTCGTCTTCCTGCCAAGCAATATCTGCTACGACTTCTCTACCCGGTTCGAAGCTGACGGCATGCAGTTTGAAGAGCCTACCGACAATATGTTTGCCTTCAACTCCCCTCTCGGAGCCTGCCCTACCTGCGAAGGTTTCGGCAGCATAATAGGCATCGATGAGAAACTCGTCATCCCGAACACTTCGATGAGCGTATATGACGGATGTGTGGTTTGCTGGCGAGGCGAAAAGATGGGTATGTGGCTCAAGGAATTCATCCGCAGAGCTGCAGAATACGACTTCCCTATCTTCAAGCCTTATTTCGAACTGACTCAGCAGCAGAAGGACTGGCTGTGGCACGGTCTGCCTGGCGAGAAGAAACGTAAACAGCAGGAAAAAGTGAGCATCGATGAGTTCTTCAGAATGGTAAAGGAGAACCAGTACAAGATACAATACCGCGTGATGCTGAGCCGATTCCGTGGAAAGACGATTTGTCCTGACTGCCATGGTACCCGACTCAAGAAGGAAGCCAACTATGTAAAGATTGGCGGAAAGAGCATCACCGAACTGGTTGAGATGTCGATTGTGAACCTGAGCGAATGGTTCAAGAAACTGGAACTCTCTGAGCATGAGAAGGAAATCAGCAAGCGTCTGCTCACCGAAATCACCCACCGCCTGCAGTTCCTCCTGGATGTAGGTCTGGGTTATCTTACGCTCAACCGACTCTCCAACACCCTCTCCGGCGGTGAGAGTCAGCGCATCAACCTGACCACCAACCTGGGCTCATCGCTCGTGGGTAGCGTATATATCCTCGACGAACCTAGTATCGGACTCCATAGCCGCGATACCGCCCGACTGATTAAGGTGCTGAAAGAACTGCAGCAACTGGGCAATACGGTGGTTGTGGTAGAACACGACGAAGAGATTATGCGGGCAGCCGACTATCTCATCGATATCGGTCCAGATGCTGGCAGACTGGGCGGAAGAGTGGTCTACGCCGGTCCGTCATCAGAATATTCTACCACCGACAAGGCTGAACAGGAAAAGCTGCTGGCTGAATATCCGGAGAGTTATACCATCAAATACCTGACCTACAACGAGGAGATAAAGGTGCCAACGAGCCACCGTGCCTGGAACCAGTATATCGAAATCAAGGGAGCCCGGATGAACAATCTGCGCGGCATCGATGTTAAGATACCGCTCAATGTATTCACCTGTGTAACCGGTGTATCAGGCTCAGGCAAGAGTTCGCTCATCAAGGGAATCCTCTATCCTGCCATGCGTCGCCGTCTGGACCTCGTAGCAGAGGCACCAGGCGAATATGCATCGATGGAAGGCGACTGGAAGAGCATCAGTCATGTAGAGTTTGTTGACCAGAACCCTATCGGAAAGAGTACCCGCAGCAACCCTGCCACTTATCTGAAGGCATACGATGCTATACGTGCCCTCTTTGCCAACCAGCCACTGGCTAAGCAGATGGGATTCACGCCGCAGTACTTCTCTTTCAATACCGAAGGCGGAAGATGCGAGGAATGTAAGGGTGCGGGATATGTTACCATCGAGATGCAGTTTATGGCAGACCTCACGCTGACCTGCGAGGCTTGTAAGGGCAAGCGTTTCAAGCACGATATCCTGGAGGTACGCTATGGCGGAAAAGACGTCAATGATGTGCTGAACATGACGGTAAACGAGGCCATTGAGTTCTTCAGCGATGAAAAGTTGCAGCGCAACGAGGGCGACTTCGACAACTGCCGCATCATCGTAAACCGCCTGAAGCCGCTTCAGGATGTGGGTCTGGGCTATATCAAGCTCGGTCAGAATTCAAGTTCGCTTTCGGGTGGTGAGAATCAGCGTGTAAAGCTCGCCTTCTTCATAGGTAAGGAAGAACAGGAGCCTACGCTCTTCATCTTCGACGAGCCTACCACGGGCCTTCACTTCCACGACATCAAGCGCCTGCTCCATGCCTTCAATGCCCTGATAGAAAGGGGCCATTCGCTGGTAGTGATTGAGCACAATCTGGATGTCATCAAGTGTGCCGACTATATCATCGACCTCGGTCCTGAAGGCGGCGATAAAGGCGGCAATCTTGTTGTTGCCGGAACTCCGGAAGAAGTAGCTGCCTGCAAGGCAAGCCTTACCGGAAAGTTCTTGCGTTAAATTTAAGTTTCAGGGCGTATTGGGTAATTCCACCCACACAGGGTGAAAATACGATATCAGTGGAATCCGACAACCGCCGGATTCCACTTTTTTATTTAAAAAACCAATTCAAAAGAATTATCTGTTATAAAAGTAACTATCATCGAAGGCAGCTTCGATAAGGCGTTGCTTCACTCGGGCGTATTCTGCCGAGTCTTCGATAAAGTACCGAAGAGCAGAAACAATCCTCACATAAACACTGAGCCGATAATCGCCCTTACCCTTTTAGATTGCAAAAACATTTTCCTTATGCATCTCAGCATAAAACATCAGATCAGAACCAGAAACATGATGGTTCTTCATCACTTCACTCAGAACAACACCGAAACGGCTGTTGTCTGCATTAAAATTTTTAATTTTCATCTTAAAATAATTTAAAATGTTGAATATATTTATTTACAAGTTCCCACTACGGGAACTCTCTTTTATTTTCTTTTTAGTATCTTTGCACCATGTATTACAGATCCAACAATCTGCATACCTATAAAAGAACGTATAACCGATACATATATTGTATAACAATATAAAATTTTTAGGAGATGATGAACATCAGTACATTCATTAACATGGCCAGCAAGATTCCTTCACCTGGCCAGTTGGAAGGCCTGGTAACCTTCATGAAGGAAGATGAGAAACTCAGGTTTTTCACCGAGTCTTACCGGAAAACGGGGAATAAGTCGTACAAACACGATGCACCCCTCTTCGCCGTAGCCTGCATCTTCGAAGGCGGAAAAGGCAAGGACAACATCCGGAGTCTCACACATCTGTCGCTGGTCGACTTCGACCACATCACAGAAAAACCGGATGACGGCACCCTGCGCTCGCTCAAAGAGAGAATCTGCCACGATGCCCACACCCTGCTCTGTTACGTTACCATGAGCGGCAACGGACTGCGCGTCATCTACCGCTACGAAGGCGAGGATTATCCCGCCGCCTTCGCCATGGGAAACGACTACTACGCGCATCTCATCGGCAAGGAAAGCGATCCGCTCTGCAAGAACATCACAAGGCTCAGCGGACTCGCCTACGACCCCGAAGTCTATTTCAATCCTGAAGCCACAGCCTTCAGCGCCGAGGAAATCAGCCATTTCCATTCGGCTACGCTCAAGACCGCCCAGAAGAAAAAGAAACAGGAACGCATCGCCGACTACTACGAGCAGATCGTCAAACCCAAGCTGGAAAGCGAAAAGATCAGGTACGAACCCGGCAACCACAACCAGTATGTGATGCGGGTGGGCTACATGATGGCTAAGAAACGGTACGACAGGAAAGAAGCCACCCAGTGGGCTATCAGGCAGTTTCCCGAATACGACGACGTAGAACAGGTGTTCAAATCGTGCTACGACAACACCACTCACCCACAGAAGGCGAAGGCAGAAACCGGAAAGATTCCCTATGCCACCGTAGATGAAATCAAAGACTTCCTCGACGGGCATATCAAACTCCGCTTCAACCTCATCACCCTGCGCTACGAGTATCTGAAGGAGACATGGCGAATCCTCCAGGACCGCAATCTGAATACGCTATGGAGCAACATGTCGCTAACCGCAAGGGTGAGCAAGAGCGACATGATCAATGTCATCGAGAGCGACTATAGCCCGCCCTACAATCCCTTCACCGATTATCTGGAAAATCTCCCACCCTGGCAGGAAGGCGACAAGGACTATATAGCCGAACTCGCTGCCACGGTAAAGATGAAGGGAGACCCCGTGATGCCCTTCTGTGAAGCCCTCAGGAAATGGCTCGTGGCGATGATAGCAGGATGGATAGACGAAGGTGCCGTAAACAATGTCATCCTGGTGTTCATCGGCAGACAGGGCGCCTACAAGACCACCTGGTTCAACTATCTTCTGCCGCCGGAACTGAAGCAATACTTCTATACGAAGGCGAATGCCAGGCGCATGACGAAGGATGATATCATCGCCCTTTCGCAGTATGCACTCATCTGTTATGAAGAGCTCGACACGATGAGTCCGTCGGAACTGAACCAGCTGAAGGCTGTGGTAACGATGCAGTATACCAACGAAAGGGCGGCATACGGCCATTATGCCGAGCAGCGCAAGCATATCAACACCTTCTGCGGCACGGGCAACAATCCCGAATTTTTGAGCGACCCTACCGGTAACCGTCGCTGGCTGCCCTACGAGATAGAGAGCATCCTCTCACCCCGTGAGCATCCGTTCAATTACGAAGGCATCTACGCCCAGGCTTACGCCCTCTACAAGAGTGATTTCCGCTACTGGTTCACCGATGAGGAGATAGAAAAGCAGAACCGGCACAACCGCGCTTTTGAGGCGCCCCGACTAGAACAGGAACTTGTGGATCTCTACTTCCGAAAGCCAACGGAGGCGGAGACAGGGGAGTTCGTGTCCATAGCCAGAGCGATGCAGATCATCAGTTGCAACCTCTCACAGAAGCTGAACAGTTCGAAACTGGGCAAGGCTTTCAATGATCTCGGATTCGAAAAGATGCGCACCAAGCACAGCCGTGGTTACAGGGCAATCGTCCGTACAGCCGAGGAAATCAAGGCTTACCAGGTATCCGTCTGCATCAACCCGCCGCAATGCGATGATGATGCCCCCTTCTAGCCGTTCCCAAGCCATCGGTTCATCCGGTTCAGGGTGACAGGGTGACACGGTGACACGAGTTTTTCAACTTTTCGCCTCGCACGCGGGCAGGCAGGAACTTTCGGCCTGATTTTTCCTGCCTGCCCGCGCGAGAGTAAATCTTCAGAATTCCCTGTCACCCCTGTCACCCTGTCACCCAGAAGCCAGTTACTTCCGAAACGGAAACCAAGGACTTACGGTGCAAAAGTCAGAGACTTATAGTTCAAAAGCCAGAGACTTACGATGAAAAAGTCAGAGACTTACGATGCAAAAGTCAGTAGCTTATGAACTGCACCCTCATTCATAACCCTCATAAAAATCAAACAAAACTATGGATTTAAGAAGTTATACCAAGCAAGAGCTAGCTCTCCTGTATTTTCCCGATGCTACTCCAGCAGTAGCCAGTGCTCACCTGATGCGATGGATTCAGCGCATCCCCGACCTTCTCCAGAAGCTCGCCGCCACCGGTTACGGCAAGAACTGCAAGGAGTTCACCCCGATGCAAGTCTCCTACATCCTCTACTTCCTAGGTGAGCCCTAATCCTGTTCCACCTAATCTGAAAATGAGCCAACAAAAGGGCTCAGGGGAGATTGTCTATCCACGGACAATCTCCCCTGAACCAGAGTTTTACACTTTTAATCCTGACAAATCCATCTTATAGGTTATATTCTGAACAGAATCTTTTTCCAGAAACATCAGCATGTAAATCGGAACATAAGTCACCTTTCCTTTTGTCTCTACATTTCCATTACAAAGTACCAAACCATGAGGAATTTTGTATTCTGTTGATGCCATTACATTCGAAAGCGCATTATGACGGTCATAATCCTTACCAGACTTCACCTCTATTGGCAAAACCTGTCCTTTGTACTCCACCACAAAATCCAACTCTCCCAAGCGCTTATTGTTAAAGTAATAGAGGTCAAAGCCATGAGCTTTCAACTCCTGAGCAACCACATTCTCATAGATGGCGCCAAAATTGATAAACTGTTCATCGTTTAAAAGACGCAACTGAATGCCATCAGCAAACTGACTGATCAGCAACCCCACATCATTTTGGAATAATTTGAAAAGGTTTCTTGTCTTAGCCAGCAACAATGGTAATTTAGGTTCCTCTACATTGTAAGTAGGAAGAGCCACACCAGCATCCCGAAGCCAAATAAAGCTATTTTCATAATTAGCAAATCTAGCTTGCTGATTCAAACTTTTAAGAATAAAACGCTTGTTTTTAGCATTCAATTCAGAAGGAATCAATTGGAATATTTCCTGGATATACAACTTTTGATTGTTGTCATCCATCTTATATTTCATGATATCACGCTGATACTCCAAAAGAATACTCTTCTGTACATCAATCACACGCTGTAAATTATTGCTATCCAAATAGGTCTGAACAGCTTGCGGCATTCCTCCTATTATCAAATACAAGCGAAAAGCTCTCATCAATTCATGATGTACAAAATCATCTACAGGCGTCTTTTCTTCCCAGTTTTTACGGATGACATCCAAAACATCTGCAGATAAACCTATAGCAGAATAGAACTCATGGAGATCAAGTGGAAACATTTCCTTGACATCCAGATAGCCAACAGGTTCAGAACGCAAATTATTCAATTCGATACCCAGCAAAGAACCACTTAAGGCATAGCGATAACTCCCTTCATCTACCAGAAACTTGATGAGGGTTACTACTTCAGGATAAACCTGCACTTCATCAAAAAAGATGAGAGTCTTTCCTTTTACAAGAGGCTTATGCACGAAAGCCGTCAGACGAAACAGCATATCCTTTACATCTTTGGCTCCAGTGAAGATGCCAATAGCCTCAGGAGAAGTTATGAAATTGATCTCAACAAAATCATCAAAGATTCGCTGAGCAGCCTGTCTTATTGAGTAAGTCTTACCTATCTGTCGAGCTCCCGTAAGCAACAATGCTTTATGCGTTGCTTGAAAGAAATTATCTAAATATTTATCTATCTTTCTGTTAATCATACACTTGTACCGTTAAATTACATTTTTCCAAGGTAAAAACAGCCTATTTTATACATTTTTCCAATCTTTTTTCAGGCTATTTCTTACACTTTTCCAACTTTTGGATAATGCAAAGATAAACAAATTATCTGATAGTACTATCATTTATTAAGATATTTAAACCTTTTTATATGGCAGACGGACAGAAATGAGAAAGATTAAAAAAATGAGAAATGACAGTTGTAGAAAAAAACTGTGACAACTGTGACCGTGACAGAAATGGGGATGAAGTCCACCCAACGGTGTATATTGCAAAAGAGGGTGTGTCATAAGTCTGTGACGCACCCTTTTTTTGTGTGTGTTTCTAT
>ENA-OYWJ01000127-OYWJ01000127.1-human-gut-metagenome-genome-assembly--contig:-NODE-127-length-39485-cov-23.868070_pt1 | contig 39485 bp, 29 predicted proteins | sample MGYA00244169_ERZ653395 | MGnify/ENA primary metagenome ERZ653395 (study PRJEB26926, sample SAMN06165120) | human gut metagenome | biome: ENVO:00009003; feature: ENVO:2100002; material: ENVO:00002003...
CTTCGCAGTTGTTTACGCAACCGCATTCACAGACCTTCTCGTAATACTGTTCCTCACAGGTCTCTACGACCACCTTGATATCAACAATCTGTGTCTTACGGATCTTCTGGCATGGTATATCAATCAAGAGCCGACCACAACATTTACAATAGACGGGGTCGTGCTTTACAATTACGTCTGGTTCTGCTATAGTCTGCAGTGTGTGACCCTTGTGGCCAGGCTGTCCACCGCTCGGCTTTCCGCTTGGCTTGCGAAGAGACTTTGTCCTGCGCTGCTCACGAGAAGCGATACTTTCTTGGGATGGAGGGATACTACTGTTGCTGCTGTTTTTCTCGGGCTTCCCTGGTGTACTTGACGTATCGTCAGCAGCTTCCTCGAGTTCCTTGATGCGCTCTTTAGCAACGGCAAGTTCTGTCTTTAGATTATGTATCTCTACGTCCTTCTGGTTAATGACACGATTGAGGCGTCCGATCTCCTCTGTCTTCTCGGAGTCGGACTTCTCAAGCTTGCGCAGACGCTGGTTTATCTGGCGCAAAACAATATCTATGTCAGTACAGTCGTTTGCCATTGTTTTTGGTGCAAAGATAAGCATTTTTATCCACATGGCAAAATCACGATTTACATCCCTTAACGCAGACTTTTGACTTGTGGAAAATGCAAAAACGTATCTCCTGCCAGATAAATTGTTGAAGGGCGATAATAGCCAAAGGAGACTTGCTGGCAGCATCACCGAAAAAGAACTCGCAAAATGAGCTGTTTTAAACAACCTACGTCCTCACCGACTCAATCATTAAAGAGTTTGTAATGATGATGAAAATAAGCAAAATCAAATTTATGCTTTATTAACGAGAAGTTTTCTATAGGGGTGCTGAGTAGTTACGTTATAATTATTTTTAGATTTATCATTTATTGTCAGTCAACTTATTATATTATGAAGGATTGCCAGGTTCCAGTTTACAGAAAAGGATGCTGGGCTTCTCAAATAGAATGGCGCGTAATCACTACGCACCATTCCCGAAAACCAATTAATCATGATTCTATATAAAAACCATAATATCAAAATCTTTTAGAAATTCTAAACCTATTCTACTAACTATTATGTATAAACCTAACTAACCTAAATGTTCCGAAATATACAACTTTAAAAACCAATGCAAAGATACTCCTAATCTATCATATATACTTTATAATAAGTAACCAATAGTTTTCCTCTCGTACCACATGTAACATTATCTTTACTCTACGTAACATTTTAACATCTTTTTAGCACAAATCTATAAAAATCATATATTTTCGTGCACTATTCTCCCATAAATTTTGTATTTTTGCAAACGAATATAAAAAAGCCAAAAGACAATGAAACCAAGAATCATGATGATTTCCATGAAATCAAACCTCAGAATAGTAAGATACATCGGTCTTTTACTGATGTTTATCTTCTGTCTCACTGCACAGAACATAATGGCGCAGCGAGGAAAATTTTTCTATTCAGACAACCAGCTTTCGAGCAACCTTGCCACTCAGGTATTCCAGGATTCAAATGGTTTCATTTGGATTGCCACCCGTAACGGCTTGAATATCTATGATGGCTATAACTTTATGGTCGTCAGAAAAGCCTACAACAACAGTAACGGGCTCAACAGCAACTATATCAACTGCATAACACAGGATGAAAAGGGGCGAATTGTGCTGGGAACAAACAAGTCGCTACTTATACTTAATGGTAGAAGGTTCTGCAACGTACCTATGCTCGATTCAAGAAATAAGCCTATAAGCACTTACGTTACCCAGGTAAGCCGTTTGCACAATGGTGATATTGCTGTCGTTACCTCCGGTTACGGCATCATGACCAAGAAAATAGATGCAGACGCCTGTTACACCATGAAAGGAGAAGTGGAGAACCTGAAATACATACATAAGATTCTGGAAGACAAACAAGAAAGGCTCTGGATTATCCTGGAAAACGGAAAGCTGTTACGGAAAGAAAAGAACGGCAAGCTTGTTTCACGCATCATGGGAACAGAGCAACTTAACACACAAGATATCAGGCAAGACGACAAGGGCAACATTTATCTTGCCACCAAGAATGATGGCGTTTACCTTCTCAAGGCAGGTTCAACCATCTTCACCAAGATAGCCGGCATAGGCAATCTTCCTATTGACAACATCTATATCAGCCGCGACCAGCGCTTGTTTATCGGTTGCGATGGTATGGGTATCTTCGTGTATAATCCTGTAACAGGATTCTTGCAAAATAATCCTCTGTTCTACCATGAAGTAAATATTGCCAAGAGCAAGATTACCAGCATTATAGAAGATTTTACGGGAAACATCTGGGTGAGCATGCTCCAGAAGGGCGTATTCATGCAGTCGCAGGCTCAATGCGATTTCAACTATATGGGCTACCGTTTGGACAGCCGCAACGTGATAGGTGAAAACTGCATCACAAGTCTGTGTGCCAACCAGGGCGATCAAGTCTGGGTGGGCACCGACAAGGATGGTCTTTACCTCTTTGACATAAAAACCGGTAGTATCAACGACCATTTATTAAGCAACACCACGGTACTGGCACTCTGCAAAGACCAGAAGGGCAGAACATGGGTAGGAACCTATAGTAACGGCATCGGATTGATAGATGCGGGGGGGTCTTTCCATCCATTCAGCCTAGGCATTGGCAACCAGGCGGGCATCTTCGATATCCAGGAAGACCCGCAGGGCAATATATGGTTTGCTACCATGGGCAAAGGACTTTTCCGCCTTTCTCCAGATGGAAGCATCAAGCAATGGAAAAAACAAGATGGTGCCGACAACAACCTGAAAAAGAACAGTATTCCTAATGATTACCTCGTGAAACTTAGCATCTCAAAAGATGGTAAGCGGGTTTTCGTAGCCACTTCTGTGGGTCTGGCTTGCTATGACCAGCAAAAAAACAGCTGGACTTCCACTTTCGGTGGCGTCAACTGTCTGAACAAGGGCAGTTTCTCTCATTGCGTTTATACTGACAGCAAGAACCGCGTATGGTTTGGCACTGAAGACGGCGCAATCTGCTATGATCCGAAGCAGGGATATGCTCATCCGAAGATCTATAACACAGAACTTGGACTTTCAGACAACAGCGTAGCCAGCATCATAGAAGATTACAAGGGTAGAATCTGGATAGGAACTACCTGTGGCTTAAACCAGGTAGATACAGAAAAAGGTACCATCAACAAGTACTACTCAGACAATGGCTTGCAGAGCAATGAGTTCAGCGATGCAGCAGCCTGCACGCTCTGGGGAGGAAAGATGCTGGTGATGGGCGGAACCGGCGGTATCAACTGGTTTGATACGGACAAGGTAAAACAGCATCCTTGGCAGGCAAAAGTTACCATATCAGGACTTTTTTTGGGCAACCAACCTGTATACCCGGATATGGAATCGGGCATCTATACTATCACCGACAAAGCCGCCTACAACAGCGACAAGTTCTCCTTATCTCATGAAGACAACACCTTCACCATCCAACTGTCTACTCTTACATATAATAATGTAGAGCAGATCAGTTACGCCTACAGCATCAATGGTGAGGATTGGCGAACCATACAGTCTGGCATGAACGAGCTGTCATTCTCACACATGCCTGCAGGTACCTATAAGTTCCGTGTCAAGGCCATCTGCAACGGATACGAAACCCCTGTCAAGGAGTTCTCCATCATCGTTCACCCAGCCTGGTACGCCAGCATCTGGGCAAGACTCTGCTATCTGCTTGCCTTCCTGGGGCTCTGTCTGCGCTATATCAAGCACCGCAAACGCAAGATGGAAGACCAGCTCATATTGCAGCAGCATATCCATGCGGAAGAGATGGGCGAAGCAAAACTGAAGTTCTTCATGAACATCAGCCACGAAATCCGTACCCCATTGACCCTTATCCTCACTCCGCTGTTCACGCTGATTAAGGAAGATAAAGACGCTCACCGACAGGGCATCTACGATATGATGCGCAAGAACTCGGAACGAATCCTGCACCTGATTAACCAGATGATGGACCTGAGAAAGATTGACAAGGGACAGATGGTGATGCACATGAGCGAAACCGATATGGTTGCCTTTATTGGCGATGAATACAAACTCTTCTGCCAGCAGGCGATAGCCAAGAGCATCCAATTCACCTTTGAGCACGAAGACGAAACTCTCCCGGTATGGATAGACCGCGACAACTTTGACAAGGTATTGATGAATGTCCTGTCAAACGCCTTCAAGTTTACTCCTGCAGGTGGCAGAATCCGTATCACCCTCTCCCACTCGCCTCATCATGTCCGCATCGCCATCAAGGACAGCGGCAAGGGCATTCAGGAGGAAAAGCTCGAAACGATTTTCCAGCGCTTCTATCAGAGTACCACTACTTCTAATGACCGGAATGTAGGTACGGGAATCGGTCTCGACCTGACACGCTCGCTCGTGGAACTGCACTACGGAACCATTACAGCCGCCCACAACAAGACACTTGATGAAGCCGACTGGAAGGAAGGAAGCCAGTTTCTCATCACGCTGCCTCTGGGCAACGAGCATCTGAAACCGGAAGAAATGATAGATGCACCGGAGCCACAGACTGCTGAAGACATCAAGGAACTGGAAGAAAACATGGAGGAAGGAAACGAAGAGAATGCTGCCGATACAGCCAATGACGCCGAAGAAGATTTCAAGAGCAAGGCAAAGAGCACCATCGCTGTGGTAGAAGACGATGAGGCTATACGTAATTTCCTGAAGACCCAACTACAGGAAACCTTCAATATCCTTACCTTCTGCAACGGAAAGGAGGCGCTGCCGGAGATTATCAAGCAGAAGCCAAGCCTCGTTATCTCAGACATCATGATGCCAGAAATGGACGGCAATACGCTCTGTACCAAGATCAAGAACAATGTGAACACCAACCACATTCCGGTGATTCTGCTCACAGCGATGAGCAGAGAGGAAGACCAGCTGACCGGTTTGCAGTCGGGTGCCGATGCCTATGTGGTGAAGCCGTTCAATATGGACATTCTGCGCCGCACCATCATCAACCTGCTCAACGTGCGCCGTACTTTGAAAAACAAGTTTATAGGCAACGAGAGACAGAGCGACAGGCAGATTGCGATAGAAAAAGACCTGTCGCCAAAAGACCAGCTGATGGAACAGGTGATGAAGGTAATCAATGATAACATCGGTAATGAGGACCTGAGTGTGGATATGATTGCCCGCGAAGTAGGACTGAGCCGTGTGCATCTGCACCGCCGAATGAAGGAACTGACCAACCAGACACCACATGCCTTCATCCGCAATACCCGTCTGCAATATGCCGAAAAGTTGCTGAGCCACTCTAACAAGACGATATCAGACATCATGTTTAGCTGCGGTTTCTCCAACCCAGCCAGCTTCAGCACCATGTTCAAGAACTTTTATGGCTCTTCGCCTCGCGATTATATGCAGGCACACCGGAAAATCTAGCCTTTTCACTGCAGAAAAGGCCAGATGTTTCCCAAAATAAAGTATTTGTTACAAATAGAGATGTTTATGATACGCCTCGCAAAGTGTTGGTAACATTCTGTGGGGGTATATTTAAAAGGAAAGCGGTAACTTTGCAGCAGAATTCTGAATACATGTTTCAGCCATGAGTTCAGATACTCATTCTGTAATTTTAAACCCAATAATAAAATGAAGAAAATTGCAATCTTATCGCTTTCCCTGACGCTTGCAGCCGCTGCACAGGCGCAGACAGCTGAGTTTGACTATTTCAAGTATGCGGGCAATGACGCTCGCTTCAATGTTGAAATTGACAAGACTCACCAGTATTACAACCCGGTACTGGCTGGTTTCTATCCAGACCCATCACTCTGTCGCGTAGGCGACACCTACTATCTGGTAAACTCTTCGTTTACCTTCTTCCCAGGTGTGCCTCTCTCAACCAGTAAAGACCTGGTCAACTGGCAGCCTGCCGGTCATGTTCTCGACCGCACATCACAGGTTCCATTGAAGGGCCAGCAGGTATCAGCCGGTATCTTCGCACCAGCCATCAGCTATAACAAGAAGAACAAGACCTTCTATATGATTACCACCAATGTGGGAGCCGGCAACTTCTTTGTGAAATCAAAAGATCCTTCCAAAGGCTGGAGCGAGCCTATCTATCTGAAGAAGATTGACGGCATCGACCCTAGCTTCTTCTTCGATGACAACGGAAAGGGATATATCGTGCATAACGGTCCGGTAGTTGGCGGTGCCGACTATGAGGGTCAGCGTGCTATCCGCTGCTTCGAATTCGACGTGAAGGGCGACAGCATCAAGGGAGACTTCAAGGAGATTCTGCGTGGCGGAACCCATGTAGAGGCGCGTCCTATCTGGATTGAGGGTCCTCACCTCTTCAAGAAGGGCAAGTTCTATTATCTGATGTGTGCAGAAGGTGGTACAGGCGGATGGCACAGCGAGGTTATCCTGCGTGCCAAGAATCCGATGGGACCATGGGAGGAATGCCCTAACAACCCTATTCTTACCCAGCGAACCGGTCTCGACCCTAACCGTAAGGACCCAGTATCAAGTGCCGGTCATGCTGACATCGTAGAAGATGGCAAGGGTAACTGGTGGGCTGTATTCCTGGCTTGCCGTCCATACGAAGAGGATATGTACAACACAGGTCGCGATACTTATCTCCTGCCTGTAACCTGGAAGAATGGATGGCCAGAGATTCTTGCCAAGAATACTCCTATCTCTACCGTTGGAGAGAAGGCTGGTTTGAAGCCTGCCGCAAAGAATGAGTTCTCAGGCAACTTCTCTTATGTGGATAACTTCGAAGTAGATAACAATAAGGCGGGTCTGAAAGAGTTGAATCCACGCTGGATGTTCCTCCGCGACTTCGTTGACTGTTACAAGGTAGAAAACGGCAAATTGAAGTTCAATCTCCTGCCAGGCAACATCTACAAGCGTGAACCGATGTCTGCCATCTGGGCACGTCAGCAGCACGGCACCTTCACAGCTGAGACAGAAATCAACTTTACTCCTCGCAACGACAAGGATATCGCAGGCTTGGCACTTCTCCAGAAGGAAGACCACAACTTCGTATTGGGTAAGACCATGAAGAATGGCAAGCTGATGATTACCCTGACCCGTGCCGAGAAGAACAACGTTACTATCGCCTCTGCTCCTATCAAGGGAGGTAAGCTGAAACTGAAGGTAGAAGGTCATGACAGATATTATGATTTCTATTATGCTGAAGAAGGCGGCAGCTGGCAGCTTCTTGCCAAGGGTGTAGATGCCTCTAACCTGAGCACCCAGAAGAGCGGTGGCTTCCTCGGTGCCTGCATCGGTCTCTATGCTTCTTCCAACAAGGAATAAGGATTTGAGCAAAGATGAACATTTTAGGAATAGATAATTAAAGAAAAGGTTGATACCTCGCATTTTGCCTGGTATCAACCTTCTTCTTTTATTTATTCTTCACAATATCCAATGTCATTTTTCCTACCCAGATGGCGCTCTTGCCGTTCTGGTCGATTGGCACCGGTTTGCCATCGAGATTGTTCAGATACTTCAACTGCTTGAAGTAGGTATGGCTATGACCGCCCAGTATCAGGTCGATGTCGCGGGTGGCTGGGGCTACCTCGGAATCGTCAATGCCATCTATCTTCCAGCCTAGGTGGGAGATACAGATGATGACATCACACTTCTCTTTCTTCTTCAATATCTCAGTCATTTCCTTTGCCTTGGCGATAGGATCGAGATACTTGATGCAGCCATAGTTGGCTTCGGTTACCAAGCCGGCAAGTTCCGGACACAAGCCGAAAACGCCAATCTTCAGTCCCTTGCGCTTGATAATGGTATAAGGCTTTACGACATTTGCCAGTTCGGTACCGGTGAAATCATAGTTGGAGCAGACGATAGGAAACTTCGCCATCTTGAAGATGCGCACCATGTTGTCGATGCCGAAATCGAACTCATGGTTTCCGATGGTAGCAGCATCATATTTCATCTCGTTCATCAGTCCTACTTCCACATCTCCCTTGAAGAGAGAGTAATAAGGTGAACCCTGTGAGAAATCGCCACTGTCAAAGAGCAGCAAGTCGGGATTCGCCTTACGCTCCTGACTGATCATCGCCACCCTACGGAGGAAACCGCCACGGTTGGCTGTTGCGGTATCTGCGAGATTCGGATTGATGGGCATCACGCATGAATGCGTATCATTGGTATGGAGCACTACGAGTTGCTTTACCACCTTTGCCTCTTTCCTAGTTTTAGCCTGAACGGCTGCCGGCTGCATCATGAAGGATGCCAGAACCAGACCTATATATAATAATGTATGTTTCATCAGAATGATCAACTATAAACTATTAACTATCAACTATTCTACCACGCAGCGGCCTTCAATCTTAGATTCCACCATCTTGCCCTGTGCCTGCATCTCACGGAAATAATTCATGATGATGTAGCGCACATTGTTCTCTTTCTGCTTAGGAGCAAAGACCTCGGTTCCGCTCTTGAAGGCTATGAGCTGGTCATTACCTTCGGCAAGATAATCGAGGGTTGCAACGCGGTAACTCTTCTCCGGAACAACTGGTTCACCGTTCAGCGTAACGCTCTTCAGTTTGCCATCCTTGGTGATAACCATTCTTACAGCATGGCTCAAGCCTTCGCCGCCACGATGAGCTATCTGCTGGAAAAGCTCCAGAACCTTATCGCCCTTCAGGGTCAGGAAACAGATTTTGTTCTCGAAAGGAGCCATATCGATCACATCGCCTACAGTAACCTTACCCTTGGCAAGATTAGAACGGATGCCACCCATATTGTAAACAGCGAAAACCGGCTGTTCTTCAAACTGCTTGCCACCCCATACAAGGATGTCACAGAGCAAGTTACTGAGTTCACTCTCCGGACGGTGACAGGTCATATCATGAGCAATATGACCTACAACAGGGCCCATGATACTGTCTACCTTACTCTTATAAGGAGCGATAAACCTGGCAGCCTCAGCATCAGGCTGTGCATCCCATTTCTGATCAACCAATATTCGGGTTCTCTCCACCTTTGCCACCTTGTATTTCTGGGCGAAAGCCGGACTTGCCATCAACAGCATGACTGCCGAAGCAAGGTAAATCTTGATCCTATTTTTTTTCTTCATACTTAATACACTAAATACTTTTAGAGCGCAAAGATACAAAATAAATCTACGAAATCGGCAAAATCGGGAAGAAAATTCCATTGCAGAAGTAAAGAAAACAAAAAAATAAAGGGAAAAAGTGAAGAAAGTGTCTGAAAATTTGCGAGATACAAGAAAAAGTAGTAACTTTGCACCCGCTTTTCGGCGTAACCGCTGTTGTCTGGGCAGAAGTGTTGTCCAAGTCCATGTTGCGTTGGAACGACAAACAATTTTTAATTTTATACAAAAAATGGATTTGATTAAAGTTGCTGAAGAAGCATTTGCAACCGGCAAGAAGTTCCCTGAGTTCAAGGCAGGTGATACTATCACAGTCGCTTACAAAATCGTCGAGGGTACTAAGGAGCGTATCCAGCTCTATCGTGGTGTTGTTATCAAGATCTCTGGTCATGGTGACAAGAAGCGTTTCACAGTTCGCAAGATGTCTGGTACTGTAGGTGTTGAGCGTATCTTCCCTATCGAGTCACCAGCTATCGATTCTATCGAGGTGAACAAGCGTGGTAAGGTTCGTCGCGCTAAGTTGTATTACTTGCGTAAGCTTACTGGTAAGAAGGCTCGTATCGCTGAGAAGAAGACTGTAGCTAAGGGTGAAGAATAATTTTTCTTAGGAGACCTAATCAGAAAAAAATAAAGGGAATCTAGTCTCACGACTGGGTTCCCTTTTTATGTTAATAATCTTAACCGAAAAACAACTATCTTTACCATTAAATTAATCATGGCAGCCTACTAAACCAACCATGCTCCATTCTTTTATTTTTCGCCCGCGTCATAATTCACGAGCCCATCCTCCGTGCCGTGTAAAGCACTTTGGAAATCATCCCAACTCTGGAATCCGGCAAGCAGCGCCAGCTTGTCCAAAGTCTGGCGGGAAGGCTTCTCCTTCCCTTTCAAAACATCCCACATTTTGTAGAAAACATGTGCCTTGCTAACCTTCTTTTCTATGTGTTCAGCAAGGACTTTCAAATCCTGTTTCATAACAATCCTCTCATATTTACTAACTGGGAGCAAAAGTACTGAAAAAGAATGAAACAGAGTACATTTTTCCCGACTTTTTTATGTTTTGGGGTAAAAAAAATGCTTTATATCATAAAAATGCTGTTTTTTAGGGCTTTTTACGAAACAGAAGTCCAATATCTCAATCATTTTTTGTAACTTTGCGCCAAATTCCAAAATACATTTCTTAGAAGATGAAAGAATTAGCACTTAAGTACGGATGTAATCCAAATCAGAAACCTTCTCGCATCTATATGGATGACGGAAGGGAGCTTCCTATCGAAGTGATCAACGGCCGTCCTGGCTACATCAACTTCCTGGATGCCTTCAATTCCTGGCAATTGGTCAAGGAGCTCAAGGCTGCTACAGGAATGCCTGCTGCCGCTAGTTTCAAACACGTTTCTCCTGCCGGTGCAGCTATCGGCTTGCCTCTGAGCGACACATTGAAGAAGATTTACTTCGTTGATGATGTCAAGTTTGAGCTCTCTCCATTGGCTTGTGCCTATGCTCGTGCCCGTGGCGCTGACCGCATGTGCTCTTATGGCGACTTTGTTGCGCTGAGCGATGTATGCGACGAGGCTACAGCCCTCCTCATCAAGCGTGAGGTGAGCGATGGTGTCATTGCTCCTGGCTATACTCCTGAGGCTATCGAGGTTCTGAAAGAAAAGCGCAAGGGTACCTACTGCGTTATCAAGATTGATCCTGACTATGTGCCAGCTCCTATCGAGCGCAAGCAGGTGTTCGGTGTTACCTTCGAACAGGGACGCAACGAGGTGAAGCTTGATGATCCTGCTCTCTTCGAGGATGTTCCTACCAAGAACAAGACTTTCACTCCTGAGGCTAAGCGCGATCTGATTATCTCGCTCATCACTTTGAAGTATACTCAGAGTAACTCTGTATGCTACGTAAAGGATGGTCAGGCTATCGGTATCGGTGCCGGTCAGCAGAGCCGTATCCACTGTACCCGTCTGGCTGGTTCTAAGGCTGATGAGTGGTGGTTGCGCCAGTGTCCTAAGGTGATGAACCTGCCTTTCAAGGAGAAGATCCGTCGTGCCGACCGCGACAATACCATCAATGTCTATATCTCTGATGAGTGGGAGGATGTATTGCAGGACGGCGTTTGGGAGCAGTTCTTTACGGAGAAGCCTGAGCCATTGACCCGCGAGGAGAAGAAGGCTTGGATTGCCCAGAACAAGGGTGTATCTGTAGGTAGTGATGCTTTCTTCCCATTCGGCGACAATATTGAGCGTGCTCACAAGAGTGGTGTTGAATACATAGCAGAAGCAGGCGGTAGTATCCGTGACGATAATGTTATTGATACCTGCGACAAGTACGGCATCGCCATGGCGTTTACTCACGTTCGCCTCTTCCATCACTAATTTATTATATAATTAAGGTATATGAGTGACATTGACGATATTATCATGGGCGGTATGGTCTTCAAAGGCGGCGGTGGTCCTAAGAAGGATGACGACGACAAGGTGAAGACCAAAGCCAAGAAGAAAAAGTACATAACGGGTGCTCACGGTAGTGGCTCTGCCCGTCAGAAGGCAAAGTATCGCCAGCAGAGAGCCAATCGTAAATCCCAGAAGAAGAAATAATACTTCTCTATCATAAATATATGTTTCGCCTGTGTGCTGTATGATAACAGCGCATGGGCGAACTGTTTTCTGATAATGGAAAACATGAATAGAGTGCTGGCAAGCGAAAGACAGGATACTGGTATCAGTAAGACAGCCCACTAGCAAGCGTATTGCCAGTGGGCTGTTCTTCTTAGTTACTGCTTCTTTACACTCTTAACGCCCCTGCCCTTCGTTAGATGAAGGGTTACAGGCTTCAATTGATGCTTGCCGTGGTCATAAATGATGGCTGGGTCCAGTCGTCTACCATCAAAGCTAACCTCGAAATGGAGGTGCTCTGTGGTAGCCCTACCGGTGCGGCCCGTCAAACCGATTACCTGACCAGCCTTTACCTTATCGCCTTTCTTCACCATGTTCCTACTCTGATGGCTGTAGAGCGTCTCGAAACCATAAGCATGCCTGATACGGATGCAGTTGCCGTAACCATAGAAGGGTCCTGATGCAACAACCGTACCGTCAAAGGCAGCCACAATCTCATCATTCGGGCGCGTCTTGAGATCCACACCCGAATGGCGACGCTTGCCACCATAAGGACTGATTACCTTGGCACCCGGCAAAGGATAAGCCCAGGCTGTCTTTTCTATCTTCTCCAAATCAAGCTCGAAAGTATTGGTAATGGTAAACGGATCATAAACCTCATCAGGATCGAGCGTCATTCCATCTCCTATTCTACCCTTTTTCTTGCCAGGTGCCTCCTTGTCAGCCTCAGCATTTCTTCCTACAGAAGAATCCTTGCCACCGATAACCGAAGCGATGACACGGGCACCATGCTTGCGGAACTGCACGGTCTGGCGGCGCAACTTATGCGATTTCAACTCTATGAAAGTTTCCGGATTCAACCTACCGCCATTCACCATGATAGAGAAGTCGCAATAAGTTTCACCCTCCTTAGAGCCTACAATTGCAATCGTCTGTCCGGCATCCACATGCTGTCCTACCTTAACCAGGTTCTCGGCATTGTTGGCATAAACGGTTTCCAGACCGCAATCGTGGCGCACCACGATGACATTACCCATTGATTCCGACTTTCTGGAAAGTCGCACATAACCTTCGAGCATCGCCTTGACAGCATCGCCTTTAGAGGTAGAGATACGCAACACATGATTGTTCAGAAGGGTTGCTTTGCCCACAGGAAGCGGGAAGGAATATTCCTTAGCACGGAATATCTCAAAGTCTACATTAAATGCCTGACTCTGGGCAAAGAGACCGGGTGTTGCAATACTCACCTGCTGCTGTTCGGCTGCCGTGAATACATTTTTAGCGGGCATAAAGCTGCTCAGCGAGAACACCATGAGTCCTGCCACAGCCAATAGCCGCAATCCTTTTTTCATTCTTTTCATTATTTACTTTTTCTTTCCGATTTTCAAAATATCCTATAAACTATTCAAGTTTCGCAAGTGAGCTCCACACGCCCAGAACCAAAGGTCACCGGCCGAAGGGAAAGGTAAAGGGCAGAAGCTCCTAGCCACACGCCCTGAAAGGGCAGAAGCTCCTAGCCCAGGGCAGCGCCCTGGGTAATCATGGACGCAAGTTTGTCGCCCTGAAAGGGCAAAAGCTTTCAAGTACCAGGCAATTTACAAAGCTTTTGCCCTTACAGGGCGCCTTGTAGACTGCTTTTATCCCCAGGGCGATGCCCTGGGCTAGGAGCTTCTGCCCTTTCAGGGCGTGCTGCTTCTGGAGCTTTTGGGCCTTCAGCCCATACTTGAACCACATGCGAAACTTCAGTAAACTATTAACTGAAAAACATCCATTTCTTCCTCTCCGTTCTTACAGAAAAGAAAAATGGATGTTATCTTGAAAACTATCTGATACTTACCTGCTACCAGGCTTTTACTTCAACAAGATGCCTGTATAGATTCTGCCACTCTCTGTACCCAGCTTTCTGGCAGAGAAGTACTCATTGCTATGGGCAAAGGTACAGATGCCACAATCCTGGATATTCTCTTCGGCCACTCCACAATGCAGAAGAATCTGTCTGTTGCAGAGCGGAAGATTGAGATGCCATTTCAGCGGCTGCACAATATTACCCTCAGCAGCCAGACGCTCACGCTCAGCAGGATCAACCGAGAAGGCGGCATTAGGACGCTGTTCGGCAATCTCTTCCATAGGGAAAGCTGCCTGCTCAAAAGCCTCGTAAACCTCATCGCCCACCTCGAAATGGTCGAGCGAAATGCCCGGACCTATCACCGCCTTCAACTTCTTCGGGTCGGTATGATAGGTAAACGCCATCTCCTGAATGGTTTTATGCACGATGCGAGCCAGCGTACCACGCCAGCCGGCATGGATGGCAGCCACAGCATGATGCTCCTCATCATAAAGAAGCACAGGGATGCAATCGGCAGTAGAAACACCGATACATACACCTTTCTGGTCAGTCATCACGGCATCTACACCTTCGAGCACCATCTTGCGGATATTCTCAGGCATGGTGAGAAACTCACCGGCAATATTGCGCACCTCTACTCCATGCACCTGATGGGGCATGATGATATGGTCGGTAGTGATACCAAGCTCAGCTGCCAGACGCTTGCGGTTCTCGGCAACATGCTCGGCAAAATCGCCGCAATATTCGTTGATATTAAATTCGCCATAGTTGCCCTGGCTTACTCCTCCCTTGCGGGTAGTAGAGAAAGCCATGACACCAGAAGCTACCTGATATTCTTTGATCATAACATTTATTCGTATTCGAAATCATCGAGGTCGTCAACATCCTCGATTTCATCCTCATCAATATATTCTACTACATCCTCGCCCTCTGCAGCCAGTTCCTGCTGGAAGCGAGACATATCCTTGTCACGGTGAACAAGCGTATCTTCGGCAGTAATCTCCTGAAGCTTGTTGCTCTCAGAATTGAGTTCCTTCCAGAGCACGTCCTTCAGTTCCTGAATACCCTGTCCGGTAACAGAGGAGATGAAGACCACCGGAAGATCGGTAGGCAAAGTTTCCTTGAGCATTTCAATCAGTTCTTCGTCGAGCAGATCGCACTTGGTGATAGCCAGCACGCGATGCTTGTCGAGCATCTCTGGATTGAAGTTCTTCAGTTCACCCAGCAATACTTCATATTCTTTCTTGATGTCGTCAGTATCGCCCGGAACCATGAAGAGCAGCAGAGAGTTGCGCTCAATATGGCGGAGGAATCGCAAGCCCAAACCTTTTCCTTCGCTCGCGCCCTCGATGATGCCAGGAATATCAGCCATGACAAAACTCTGGTGATCGCGATAATCTACGATACCCAGCGATGGTTCGAGCGTAGTAAACGGATAGTTTGCAATCTTAGGACGGGCACTTGATACGGCACTCAGCAAAGTTGACTTACCGGCATTAGGGAAACCTACCAGACCTACATCGGCAAGGAGCTTGAGCTCCATGATGATGGTCATCTCCTGCATAGGTTCGCCCGGCTGTGCATAGCGAGGAGCCTGGTTGGTAGAGGTACGGAACTGGAAGTTGCCCAATCCGCCACGACCGCCCTTGAGGAGCAGAACTTCCTGCCCGTCATAAGCCACATCGCATACAAACTTGCCTGTTTCGGCATTATATACCACGGTACCACAAGGCACATCGATATAAATATCCTTGCCATCGGTTCCATGACACTTATCACGGCCACCATTTCCACCATGCTCGGCAAAGAAGTGGCGCTGATACTTGAGGTGCAGCAACGTCCAGTAGTTATGGTTGCCGCGGAGATAGATGCTTCCTCCACGTCCGCCGTCGCCACCGTCAGGACCGCCGTTAGGCTGGTACTTTACGTGGCGCAGGTGCATGGAGCCCTTGCCACCCTTACCAGAGCGGCATTGTATCTTTACGTAGTCTACGAAATTGGATTCAGCCATTTTTATATGATAATGTTATTCAAGTTTCGCAAGCTCAGAAGTTTAAGGAGTTAAAGGAGTTAGCTCCTTTAACTTCCTGATATGCGAAAGTTCACTAATTAGAGATTGTCGATTACATTGCAAACACGAGCGAAGATCTCATCTACAGTACCGAGACCCTCGATGTGGTGATGAATGCCTTCCTTCTCATACCAGTCGATGAGCGGAGCAGTCTGTGTATGATAAACATTGAGACGCTTCTTGATAGTCTCCTCGTTATCATCAGAACGGCCGCTTTCCTTACCGCGGTTAATCAGGCGAGCCATCAGCTCATCCTCAGGAACAGCCAACTCAATCATCGCAGCAATCTTATGACCACGCTCAGAAAGCATCTTCTTCAGAGCCTCAGCCTGTGGAGTGGTACGTGGGAAACCGTCGAAGATTACACCAGCGTGATCCTTACCGAAGCTATCGTATACACTTGCGAGGATGTCAATCATCAACTCGTCTGGAATCAACTGACCATTGTCGATATAACCCTTAGCTGTCTTACCAAGTTCTGTACCGTTCTTGATTTCGTTACGAAGTACATCACCTGTAGAAATGTGACCGAGACCATACTTCTCGATCATCTTGTCGCTCTGTGTGCCTTTACCTGCACCTGGAGCGCCGAAAATTACGATATTTTTCATTTTTACCTTAATATATATATATAAAATATTTATGTTGTGTCAGAAACTTAACTATATTTATTAACCCACTTCTGCCCCTTTGGAGACAAAAGAACTGCAAAAACAATTCCAAAGAGAACTGTTACAACGCCTAAGAAAAATAATGCATCCATTTTATGTCCTCCTATTCTTCTACAATGGTGTAGATGTCGCGGAGGTTTCTGCCTTCTTGTTCATAATCCAATCCATATCCCACGATGAAATCGTTAGGGATTTCCATAACAGCATAGTTGATATCAAGATCAACCTTCAAGTTGCCTGGTTTCACGAGGAGAGAACAAACCTCAACGCTGGCTGGGTTCATCTTCTTCAGGTCTTCAATCATGTGAGCCATGGTGAAACCGGAATCTACGATGTCCTCTACGATAACCACGTGGCGGCCTGCCAAATCGTGGTTCAAACCCATCAGGGTCTTCATGCTGCCCGTAGAGGAGGTACCCTCGTAAGAAGCATACTTCACGAATGAAATCTCGCTTGGCACGGTAATCATTCGCATCAAGTCGGCTGCAAAGATAAATGCGCCGTTCAATACTGCCAAGAACACAGGGGTCTTGCCTTCATAGTCCTTGTTCAGACGGTCTGCTACGACCTGTACTTTCTTCAGAATCTCAGCCTCAGGAATCGATATCTTGAAGCTCTTATCCTTGATCTTTACTATGCTCATAGTCTGTTCTATAATAATATTTTCTGCAAAATTACGAAAAAAACATGAAACTTCGTGCTTTCATCAACTATTTTTTGTACTTTTGCATGAAAATAACCGTTTATCTGCATGAGTTGACAAATTATCACGACAGTTCGCGCAGATAATACTAAGATTATCAGATAAATAATATGAAGATTTTCACAAGCGCTCAGATTCATGAGTTGGATAAATACACCATTGAGCACGAACCTATCAGTTCGCTCAACCTGATGGAACGTGCAGCCAAAGCGCTGACACGCGCCATAGAAGAGGAATGGTCTAACCGCACTCCAGTAGTTGTCTTCGCCGGTCCGGGTAATAACGGCGGCGATGCGCTTGCTGTGGCGAGAATGCTCAGCGAGGATGGATATGATGTAAGTGTATACCTCTTTAATGTACAGAATAAACTGTCGGCAGACTGTCTTGCCAACAAAAAGCGTCTGCTGGATGCAAAGAGAGTGAAGTTTACTGAGATTACCACCAACCTGGACCCTCCTAAGCTCAATGCAGAAATCCTGGTGGTAGACGGACTCTTTGGAAGCGGACTCAACAAACCATTGGCTGGCGGATTCGCCGCGATGGTGAAATATATCAACCAGAGTCCTGCCAAGGTAGTAAGCATCGATATCCCTTCGGGACTGATGACCGAGGACAATTCCTATAATATCCATGCCAACATCATCCGTGCCAGTCTGACCCTTACCCTGCAGCAGAAGAAACTGTCGATGCTGATGGCGGACAACCAGCAGTACCTGGGCAGACTGCGCGTTCTCGATATCCGACTTTCCCAGGAATTCATCCAGAATACGGAGTGCCAATGCCGCATACTCGAAGAGAACGACATCCGTCCGCTCCTGAAATCGCGCAGCGACTTTGCCCATAAAGGCAGCATGGGTAATGCGCTGCTCATAGCGGGAAGTTACGGCATGAGCGGCGCTTCGGTATTAGCCACCAAGGCTTGTCTGAGAACCGGTGCGGGAAAGGTAACAGCCCATACCCCAAAGCGGAATTATGAAATCATGCAGATTTCGGTACCTGAAGCAGTACTGCAGATGGATGCAGAAGAAACCATATTCAGCGAACCGGTAGATACAGAGATGTTCGATGCGCTGGGCGTAGGTCCCGGATTGGGACAGAACGAGACAACAGCCATCGCCCTCATCGCCCAACTGCGCCGTGCTACCTGTCCGCTCGTCATTGATGCCGATGCGCTCAATATTCTTTCCAGCCACAGGGCGTGGATGCAGCAGTTGCCAAAGAATATCATCATGACTCCTCATCCGAAGGAGTTCGACCGGCTTGCCGGCAATGCGAGCAGCAGCTGTACCGAAAGACTGATGAAGGCAAGCGAACTGGCTGAACGCCTCCAGGCATACATTATATTAAAGGGACATTATTCTGCACTCTGCCACCCTGACGGAAAGATTGATTTCTGCAGTACGGGCAACAGCGGTATGGCTACAGCAGGCAGCGGTGATGTGCTGACAGGTATCATCACCGGTCTTCTGGCAAGAGGATACAAACAGGAAGATGCCTGTCGCCTGGGTATGCATCTTCATGGTCTGGCTGGCGATCTTGCAGCCAAAGATCTGGGTAAAGAGAGCCTCATCGCCAGCGACATTATCCAGTATCTTCCGAAAGCATTTCTCAGATTGGAAGAATAATGATCAGGGAATAAGAATATCCATAAAAGTCAGGAGTTCTCGGCTTCTGACTTTTTTACTTGTTTCTGCGCATCATAGAACCTTACTTCCAAGGTTCTCCTCAAATCATCGCGACGGTCCATATTCAATTTTTTGCGGATATGGCAACGCTGGCTGGTGATATTTGATTCACTCTTATTGAGTTCTGCACAAATTTCCTTTAAAGTATGCCCCTGAAGAATCAGCTTGCATATTTCCTTTTCGCTGAACGTAAGACCATCACAAACCTGATCCCATGCCACTCTATTCAATTCTTCATTAAACAGATGTTCAGAAGCATGGGTAATAATCTTCTGCCGGACATCAGGAGTCAGACGCTTCATCAGGCTTTCTGCTGCTTCCGGTTCATTATCCTTCAAATCGGCAAGCATATTCAACGCCTTGTTTTCAACCCGAGTCATCCGTTTCGGCGGGCGCAACCCCTTGGTTACAATACTCATATTATATACTGCCACATAAACCAGCATCATGAAACTCAGGAAAACAGCCTTCATACTGAAAAGAGCTGGCATAAGCGGAGTGCTGAACAGGTATATCAGCAACATAGGTATCGTACCTACCGTGATGATGGTGCAAGTCTTATACAAAGTTTGGCTCAACGCTGTAATAGCCAGGATAAAGACAACAAACAGGTTGCAGATAACGCTCAAATCATCATTAGCAAAACCGAAATTGATGCAAAATACGCTATCAAGAGCCAGTTTGGCGAACATCAGAAGATAAAGAGAAGAAATACCTTTCACGAAAGCTATCTTCCGTTTCCAGATCAGAAACTGCAGGAGGCAGAACACGAATGTATGCAAGCCACAGAGACTTAAACCATAAGGTTCTTTCACCAGCAGAAAGAGCATAATATGATAAGGTATGATAATCAGCTCGCTTAGCGTCAGAAGCAGAAAGGCGATAACGCGTCGGCGGTCAACCACACCACAATATTGAGGGCATAAATGATGCTCTACCCTCACAATCAGGTTTACAATGTCATTCTTCAGTTTCATTTCGTATTGGTTATTTTCTTAAATCTTATGTATACATTCGTAAGTCAAACGGCTCTTTTTCTTGGAAATTGCCATTCTTTTAGGGAATTATTGATTCCGGCTGCAAAAATACAAATAATATCAGAAATCCTTGTTCAATTATCCGAAAATCGTACAACTTTAACGATTTTAAGCATAAATCAGTGTACTATTTTGCTAAAAATGGCATTTTTCAGTATTTTTCAGTGCTTAAAAATTTGGCTGTATCCAATATTAGTTCTACTTTTGCACCCGAAATCCAACGATATGAGATACAGACGAACTAAAAAGTAAGTTGAAAGTAAACTGAAAGGAGAAAAGGAACAGTTGAAAGTAAACTTCAGGAAACTAGAGTTCTCAGTAGATTCAGGTATTGGTGATCATTATAAATATAAAAGAGTATAAGAAAGTAAAAGGTGATTCAAAATCGCTCAATGTATTTTTTTAAAAAGAAAAGTTTAATTGAGGTATGAAGAAAAGGATTTTTATTGCGTTAGTAGCACTCGGCAGCCTAATCTGTCCAGCTCTAGCGCAGGAAGCTGCGGTAAAGACCAACTTGCTGTATGATGCAACGACAACCATGAACTTGGGTGTTGAATTCGGTCTTTCTCCAAAATGGACACTTGACGTATCCGGAAACTACAATCCTTGGACGTTTTCAAAGAACAAGAAATGGAAACACTGGCTCGTTCAGCCAGAGGCCAGATACTGGTTCTGTAACAAAATGATGGGTTCATTCATCGGCTTCCATGCCTTGGGTGGATCGCACAACATCGGTGGCATGGATCTTGACTTCAAGTTCCTGGGCACTGATTTCTCTAAGCTGAAAGACTATCGGTATGAAGGATGGTTTATCGGTGCTGGTGTAGCTTACGGCTACGCTTGGGCTCTCTCGAAACATTGGAATCTGGAAGCTGAACTTGGTGTAGGCTATATCTACTCTAAGGCAGATAAGTTTAACTGTGCTCAATGCGGAGATAAACTTGAAGATGACAAGGCACACAACTATGTGGGCCCGACGAAAGCAGCCCTCAACTTAGTGTATGTTTTTTAAAAAGAATCAGTGATGAATACATATAATATAATAGGTAGTATGTTCGGAGCCTTGCTTATCGCTCTTCCTATATCAGCCGATAATACCCAGCAGGCTTACAAGAATCTGAAAATCCAGAATAAGGCAATCAGAAAGGTTGGCAACCAGGTGAAAGTGGCTATGGACTTGAACCTCGACCAAATTCAGCTTGCCAGCAACAAAGGTCTCATCTATACCCCAATGATCCTCAACGAAAAGGATACGCTTTTCATGCCGAGTGTTGAGGTGATGGGTAAAAAGAGATATATTTACTATCAGCGTAACCAGAAAACGGCTACGGCAAACCCACTCATCGTGGCACTCCGTAAGAACAAGACAGCACAGACGCTTCATTATGAATACGCCGCTCCGTTCAGCGACTGGATGAAGAACTCAAACTTCGCCATCAGTAATGATGCCTGCGGTTGCAACCAGCAACTTCTCGACGAAGGTATTCTGAATCCGGAAGGACGTGCATTCTCTACTCCAAAGAATCTCTTCAATGCTTATGTTCAGCCTAAGGCAGAAGCAGTAAAGGCAAGAAAGGAGAATGGTTCTGCCCGTTTGAACTTCAAGGTGAACAAGTGGGATATCCTGTATGATATGGGCAACAATGCCAACGAACTGGATAATATCCGCAAGACACTCGATCTCGTAAAGAATGATTCGGATGTTACCATCACCAAGATAACCCTCCACGGCTATGCATCACCAGATGGCGGATATGCCAACAACAACAAGTTGTCGAATAACCGTACACAGGCACTTTTGAAGCATATCCTGAAGACCTATCCAATTTCTTCAAAACTGTTTGCGGTCACAGCTACAGCAGAAGACTGGGCGGGAACCATCAAGTATGTAAATGAGAATGATATTCCTCAGAAGGAAGCTGCACTTGAGATCATCAACAGCAACATGCAGCCAGATGCCAAAGAGAAAGCATTGCTCAAGAAGGCTCCTCAGGCTTATCGCTATCTCCTGCAGAATGTATGGCCATCACTTCGCCGTACCGACTATACGATAGAATATGATGTTCAGGCATTCAATGTAGCAAAGGCTAGAGAGGTTATCAAGACCCGTCCTCAGAAGCTCTCTCTCCAGGAGATGTATCTGGTAGCCCAGACTTATCCTAAGGGTAGCGCCGAATTCAACAATGTTTTCGACATAGCTGTAAGAATGTTCCCTGAAGATAAGCTTGCCAATCTCAATGCAGCCTCAGCAGCCATCGAACGTGGCGACAAGGTGAGTGCAGAGAAATATCTCCTGAAAGCAGGCGACAGCGCCGAGGCAAACAATGCCCGCGGTTGTCTGGCTTCCATGAAGGAAGACTATCAGACAGCCAAGCAATACTTTGAGAAAGCTATTGCCGGTGGTTTGAAGGAGGCGCAGGAAAACCTGGATAAAGTTAACCAGGCACTTTAAAGTAACTATTTACTTTCTATTTATATAAGTATAAGATAAAAGATGATGTAAAATACGATCTGTTTTCTGCGGATTGTGCCAATATGTGCGAAACTTAATTTTGAGAACAAGAATTAATTAAATATATTGTATAACTTTTTTTGTATTAAGTAAAAAGATTATGAAAAAAATGAATTTGCTCGTAATGAGCTTGGTTTCAGCCGCAGCTTTGTCTTTCACTAGCTGCAGCGACAGTGAGGATTTGGCTAATGACAAAGCTGGTCAGAACAAGGTAGACAAGTTCTACATGACTTTGACCGTTCAGACTCCTACCAGCAATGGTACAAGAACTGCACAGAATAATCCTCGTAAAGCTTCAAAAGAGGAATCTTATGTAACAAGTGGTACATTCTATCTGGTTGATGCAAATGGTAAGATTGCAAAATCAATCACAATTGATGAGCAGGCATGGGCAGATGCTAAAGTTCCTCAGCAAGATACCGATGGTAAGACAACACTTCAGGTTCCAGTTGAAAATGTAACTGCAGGTACCAAATACAGCGTATATTTCTTAGCTAATGCGACAAGTGCATCACCACTTACTGATGTTTATACATCTGACTTAGCAAACAAGTTTGCTAAAGCATACTCTGCTGATAACAAATTCGCAATGTTCAACCAAAACGATGCAGACGTAAAGGCAAACAGCCATACTGTTGTTTTCACATCTGACAACAAGGATGCAAATTCTGCAGCAAAGGTTAGTGACATCATTAAGATTGATCGTCTTACCGCACGTATTGACGAGCCAACATCTGAGGCAACAGAAATCAAGGCTTACGCTGAAGATGCAAAAGCTACAGAAGCTGAAAAGAAAGCAAATGAAGATGCAAGAAAGGCAGTAAGCAAAGTAGCATTAACAAGTTATGCAATCTCAAATGTTGCCAACAAGACTAACGTTATGCAGCTGTGGGCTGATGCAAAATGCACAAACCTTTCTATCCCAGAAGGTATCACTTACTTCCAGCCAACATCTGAGTTCGGTACAAAGACATTGCTCCAGAACTATGGCTACTTTAATGCAGTAACAACAGATAAGTCACAAAAGGACTATGTCTTCGAGAACAATAATGAGAATGCTGCAACTTCTATGTACTTCGAGTACAAAGTAGAGCTCAGTGATAAGTATAAGAAAAATGCAGACTTCGGGGATGGTACATTCTATCGTTACAACAAGGTTATCTATAGCAGAATCCAGGACATCATCGACTTTTACAAAGACCAAAAGGCTATCTTTGATGGTAAGGACGCAGCCACAGTTATAGCTGAATTGAAAGCAGCTAAAGAAGACACAACAGATCCAGAGGCTAAGTTGGATGAATTCCGCAAGAAGTATGATATCGAGGTCTTCAACGAAGGTAAGACATACTATGTTCAGAAGATCAAGGATCAGTACCTCACTGCAGAGAATACTATTCAGCGTAACAGCATCTACCTGTTAAATGTAAAGAACATATTTAATGTTGGTGCCCAGGTTCCTAATGGTGGTCCAGATGACCGTACATTGTACTATCTCGAAGTTGAGGTTTCTGTTAACCCTTGGGTTCTCAATAGCTACGACGTTGACTTGCAGTAATATTCCGTCAAACCAGACAGATAAAATATAAATACTTATATATATACCAAGACTCTCGGGGGAGCAATCCTCCTCCGAGAGTTTATCAATCAAACGTTCGTTCTGAAAAGAACGAAAACATTCTTAAAAGATAACTAACATTGCCGCCCATGTATAAAAGGCGGGAGATACAAAGACGTGCCGTCATACCCCCAACCCGAAAGACTGGCACTTTTCATCCTTAGATAATAACGATGCCGAAGGCAACGAAACAGAGAGCTGATAAAGCAAAGATATTCGCTACCTACGGCACTCTCTATATAAAATAAGTAAAAGTAAAAGATTATAAAAGATAAAGAATATGGCACATTTCCTCAACAACAAATGTTGCAAGCTGGTTTGCATCTCAGCCATCGCACTCACTTCTCTTTCATCATGCATGAAAGATGAGATTACGGGCTGCCCTACAGCTAAGTTGTCGCTCAAATTCGACTATACTTATAATGTGAAAGAGGCTGACGCTTTCTCTGCTGAGGTGAAGAACCTCAACGTTTATGTATTCGACAAGAACGGTAAGTTCGTAGATAACTATACCGAGTCGGCTGACAAGTTTGAAACAGGTCATAAGATGGAAATCACAGACCTGCAAGCAGGCAAGTATACCTTCGTCTGCCTGGCACGTGACAAGCAGCCTGCCGCAATGGGAACAAGAGCCGAAGGTGATGATGAGACCGAGTTTAGCTTTACTAAACTTACCCCAGGTATCTCTACCATCAACGACCTGCAAGAGGAAATGGGCAAAAAAAACGCAGAAGAATCCGTTAACGACAAGCACTTCACCGCACTCTATACTGCACAGGACTCCCTCAACTTTGATGGAGAAAACGATGTGCAGGGAAAATTGAGTCTGATGAAGTGTACCAAGACATACCGCGTGGTGATGCTTCCATTCGAACCCGACCAGGAAGGATTTACTGCAGAAAACTTCGATGTAGAAATCAAAGGTTCCGCTGCCCTACTCGACTATAAGGGCGACAAGGTAAAGCCAAAAGCAATCACCTATCTTCCTTATGAGAAGAAACTGGTAGAAAACCACAGCGGCAAGACCGAGGTAGAAGGCGAAGACGTAGAAAAGGCGCTGGTTTACGACCTGTCATCATCACGTATGTTCGAAACCAAAGATGACAACAAGAGTCGCGCTGCCGACGGATCCAACCAATATGATGACAAGCGCATCGTCATCACAGACAAGCGCATCAACAAAGTCATCTTCAACCACTCCCTGCCTTGGTTCCTCTCACTCTGTGCCAGCGACCGCTACGGCAAAGACTGGAGCGACCAGCAGTATCTGGACCGTCAGGACCATTACACTCTGGTATTCTACGTGCCAGCTCCAAGTTCTACCTACAGCATGGATGCAAGAATCAAGGTAAACAACTGGGTTCTGAATCTTCAGAATGCCGACCTGGGAAAATAAGAAAAGAAAGAAGTATAAGTAAAAGAAAGAAGACATGAAACGCTATCAATCTACTCTGACCAAGATGACACGCCCAGTGTGTATGGCACTCGCTGCCTTGCTCATGGTAGGCGCAATGGCATCCTGTTCAGAGAATGAAAATACAGAAACAGCTCCAGGCGACAAAGCCTATCTGAGCCTCAGTTTCTCTACCGGCACCGGAAATAGTACCAGAGCCGGAGAAAGCCATACGGAAGATGCGCTCGCAAATAATGAAAGTAAAGCTGACCCAAACTCAGAGAGCGACATTCACAGCATCAAGGTATGGGTGTTTCAATCTGGCACAAACGAAGATGCCAATCCTATCGCATATAAGGAAGAAGCTTTGAAAGATATTAATGGCAGCTACAATTTGCAGCTACGTTTCTTAAGAAAGATAGCAGGAAAAGATGTAGAGAATATCGACCTCTATATCCTGGCTAATTCAGAAAGTACCAATATAGAAAGCAAGTTGAGCGGTAAGGATTTCAGCAGTATCACCCGCAAGGAGTTGCAGAATATCAGCTTTGACTCTACTTTTGGCATTCAAGATAATGGTAATCCACAGAACACAGAAGTTCCTGAAACAGGTCTCCCTATCTCTCGTGCCATCACCAACATTTCTGTAGAGAAACATGTTGGAACAACCGAAGCAGAGGCAGAGACCAAAGGCATCAAGATTCCTCTGGTTCGCGCTGTTTCCAAGCTCCACTTCTACTTTGCCCGCAAATCGGGTTCTGATGCCAATACCAGTCAGGTAAAGGTAACAAGAATAGAGGTAGAAGGCAACACCATTCCTACCGCCAGCTATGTTTTTCCCGACGAAGCGACATATAACGAGGATGGTTACAACCAGGACGTTACTAGTCAGAAATACGACAACGCAGGTACAGATTACGTACCAACGACTCTGAAACTGGCAGGTGTAGAGAACACGGATATCAAGGATGTGGAGGATCCTAAGAGTTTCATCAAAACGAGTAATCAGTCTGCCCAGGAATATCTGGATGCTCTTAATAAGGAAGGAATCAAATCTCATGATCTCTGTTATCTTCGTGAGACCAACAAAGCCATCAAAGGCACCATCTGGTATTCATTAGATGGTGGAACACCCAAGAGCGCGACCTTCAATATTCCTTCTGAAGGAAATGCCATCAGAAACAGAGAACTGGTAGTTTATGGTTATTTCCTCAACGGACAGATGGGCAAGCTCACCGTTACTCCTACCATTCAGGAATGGCAGGATGGAGGAACTTTCGATTTCATCGATGCCTCAACCAACGTGGTTATCCCTGGCGGAGATCAGACAGACTGGGGCTACAAGGTATATTACGGTTTCCCTAAACGCGGACCGATGATTACGCTCAAGGATATCGATACCAAAGGTAAGCCTTGGATTCTCCAGACAGACAACCCGATGTTCGGATTCGTAGAATGCGACGAAAATGGCAAATATCCGGAAGAAGAACCGGTTTACGATCCAATCATTACAGACCAAAACGATGGCAAGAATCCGGTAGGAAAAACCTACAAGATAAAGGATTTCATCATCAATCAAAGTGGTGAGAAGAAGACGCTCTACTTCTATGTCGTGCCAAAGAACAGACTGGATCTGGCAAAGCCACACAATGTAAAGGCGCAGGTGTTCCTGACCAAATATCCAAACGATAAGTTTATCCTGAATCCAGGTTTCAAATATAAAGGATGTAAAGAGGGCAAATTCGCCGGTAAGGATATTCACTTTGAACAAGTTTTATAAAGACAACAGAAAATAACATTCATCATGAAGAAGTTATATATAGACATAAGATTCGCAAAATGCATCTTGGCTCTTACGGCAGGATGGCTCATGGCAGGATGCTCAGCTGAAGACGAACTGGGAAACGGTTCGGCTACACAACAGCTGAGCATAACTCCCATGGTCAACGACCTGCAGACCACAAGAGTGAAGGAAGAAGAGAATCTTCATGAAAAAACTCTGTCTTCTCTTGACTTTAAGATGTTCGGACCAACAAATAATAGTGATTGTAGAATCGACTGCCAGTTTAAAAGACCGGTAGAAAACCAGGCAGAGGTATTGGCTTCCGGCGACTGGAAATCGGAACACCATCTTGATGTGAATAAAACTTATCATTACTATGCTGTAGCCAATGCAAAGGATAATCTCAAGGATAAGAATCTGAAAGAACTCCTTGCCAGCACCCAGCAGGATGATGATATCTGGATGCCAGCTACCAAGGTAAGCGACAAGAAATTCCTGATGAGCTGCCAAGGTGAGGATACCATCACCCAAGATCCGGAACAGAATATTCCGGTAAAACTAGTGAGAGCTGCAGCCAAAATCAAGCTGAACATCTCTTCTACAGTGAAGGATTACAAAATAACAAAAGTAATATGGAAGTTCATCAATTACAATACCAATACAGCTATCTTTGCCGGTCAACCAGCTACTCCCAATATCATAAAAAATAATCATGAGAATGAAGCTACAGAAGAGAAAGACAAAAATGGTAATGATATCTATAAGGTAACAACTTACAGCTATTCCACAACATGGAACGGGAAAGAGGATATGCCACAGTTTGTTGCAGATGTTACTTTCAAAAAAAATACGGATACTACAACCATTACCAAGGAACTGGTTATCCCTGTCCGTGATCCGCAAGGCGAAAAGAAGCTGGAGCGCAACTATATCTATACCGTCAATGCCGTCATCAAGTATCTGGATACCAAGACAGATATTGATTACGATGGAAAGGAAGACTATCTGCAATGGCAGATTGCCAAATGGACCGTAGGTGAAGATACCCACGTCAATGCAGATGGTGCAAGCTATCTGGTGGTATCTCCTACTGCCATAGATATAAAAGGTGGTGAAAGCAATGATTTTACAGATTACACCATGCGTTGGTTTGCATCTAATGAATGTGACATTGAGAATCCAACTACTTATTATTTTGACAGATATGGTAATAAGCAGTCCGGACAGGATGGACAGATCAAGGCAAATTTCGAAGAGTCTACAGGAAATCGCTATAGAGGATGGATAGACGTACATGCTGGAGCTCCATCATACTGTACTATTCAATATTCCTATTTTAACATCAAAGTTAGAAACACAGACAAGAAACAGGAAATAGCCGTAAGAAAGTATCCTTCGGTCTATTCAATGAATGTAAGAAGCGAAGGTACAAATGATTTTGATGAGAAGAATCATCTGTACACGATACAGTTCTCCAGCAACAAGTATGCTACAGATTACACCATTGCCAAACCTGTAGTCAACAATGAGAATAAGTCTGCCGACAACACCGTTTCTCCTGCTTACATCCTTGCATCAACCGCAAAGGGTGAAACAATAGTCAAGAATAATCAGGCTGCAAGAGATTACTGTAAAAAGTATCAGGAAAAGGCTACGACTTATAAGGGTGAAAGTCTCGAGCTGAATGGTTGGCGACTTCCTACAAAGGAAGAAATCAACAGAATCTATAAGTTAGGTAACGAAGATAAGGCTATAAGCAAACAACTGCTGGGAGGCGAATACTATTGGACGCTGGATGGAGACAAGACCGAGAGAAACGGCAACAACCCGCAGAGCGGTACCTACGTTCGCTGCGTCCACGACCTGACTCCGGGAGAAATAGTACTGATAGAGAAACAAGGTGAAAAGTAAAGAAGGTAAATGACATGAAAGAAATAAAATTATATATCGGAATCATAGCAGTCCTGTTGACAGCAATGTTGACAGGCTGTTCTGACAGTATAGCCGACAGCGAACCTTCTAAAGACGAAACCGAAGAAGGTTACTACACAGCCAGTTTCAATGTATCCATCCCCAACTTCGAACAACAGGTAACCCGAAGCACCGTGTTCATGAATGAAGGAATTCCGAAAGACAGCATGAAACTCTTCTGCTTTGATAATGAAGGTCAGTTTATAGGTTTCGGCAAGGTTAGAGAATTTAAAGAAATCAAAGGATTCACAAGAGACAATAATGGTACAATTCATGATGATGGAGACATTCATCCGGATGGAAGCACAAAACCTCATAATTTCTATGCAACCATACCAAACCAAACGTCCCGTATCCATTTGGTTGCCAACACAGGAAGCCAATACCAAACCATCAACTGGGGCAACCAGGCAAATTGGGTGGGTATGCATGAGAATATGCTCATGACTACATTTGAAACAGAACATGGTGAAGACCAGGCTGCCAAGGTTCGCTATTGGGGATATATCAAGAAAGACTCTCCAGAAGAACTGAAAGAGTATCTGAAACCAGATACCAAAAAGAAAGATTATATCATTCATCTCATCAGAGACAGAGCGAAGATTTCTGCAGACTGGAGCGATGCGGTAAAGAAAGCAAATCCTGGTATAATAAACGACTTTAAAATGACAGTCATCAATGGTGTGGCTTACGGAACGCTGGCTCCATTCAACAGAGACAGTCTGTTATTCAACCCTACTACAGGAGATGATAAGTGGGTATGGAAGGTAAATTATGTTACCCCATCCATCAACACCCGAAGACTGAAAGGTGATGTTGGTCAGATGTTCAATCCTACAGGTGCTTTCGAAGAGCACAATCTGCCAACAGATCCTGCTAAAGTGATTTTATGGCATGATGGCCTCTATTACCTGATTTACTTACAGGACAGCAAGAATAAGCCATACGCCATCAAGCGTAATTATGAATATAAAATCATCATTGATAAGCTGGATAAGAGCTATGGCAATTCTAATTCTGAGGTAGCATTGAAAGGTGCACCGGCAAACAACCCTTGGATTAGAGTAGAACAGATTGTACCGGGCGTTACTAATGGAAAATACGAACTGGCTATCGTCGGAGGTACTTATAAGACTGTAAATACAGGTGAAAATTCTGAGCAGACGGTACAGTTCACTTATAAGGGCGATGATGCAGCCAACAAGCAGCCTAAGGCTTTCGTGGCTTTATGGACTGAGAACCTGTCATTCGCAACTGCAGATGCCCCAGAGGTTACCGACTATACTTATGACAAAGCTTCAAAGACCGGTACCGGTACCATTAAGTACAAGCTGGACAAGATAGACAAGACCTGGCGAGAAGGCATCATCTACCTCACCGACACAGTGCATGGACTCAATAGAAACATCCATCTCTATAGTGTGAGTGAGGCTAATTATGACTTCAAAAATGCCAATAATATAAGTGCAACATTGAACAGCGAAGGAGATTTCACCATCACCATTCCTAAGGATTATCCTGACGGACTGCTGCCAGTGAATTTCAAAATCGCATCCAATGATATCAATCCAAAGGACTGGAAGGTAGAAATAGGTAATACTGGAGCCGAAACGAATGACGACTGCAAAACAGGCAGCTGGTTTACCTATAAGGCTGAAGTAATCCAGAGGAATTCAGGAACTCTTCTGGAGGAGGGAGAAAGAAAGTATACATATACCTTTAAGTTGAGGAATGTGCGCAGCAATGCCAAAAAAGGTGACAAGGGATACTTCTGGCTGAAAGCTGATAACTTCAACCAAGGAAAGGCCAAGAAGTTTGAATTCACCTATCAATAGTAAGTCTAAGAAAAGTTTAGTTCATATATCTGTATCGGGGCGCATATCGTTTCAAAATTTAAATGCCCCCAAATATCAATGAAATAGGTAATAAAATAATTATCATTTACTATACAAATAGTATGCGGGAACCAATAAATAAAACTAGACTGGTCGTTGGAACTGTAGTTGCCGAGGTGATCTCACCTTCTATAGTTCCGCGGCTTTTTTTTATATACAAAACCTTGCCACTTTCAATTTTATTTTGTAATTTTGCACCCGTTAGTAATATCATTAATTCCAATATAAAGATGATGGCAAGATTCATATTCCTCAGTTTCTTCATGCTGGTTGGAGCCTTAGCCCCAACCAAGGCTCAGAACAGTTTCCCATACCCTGCTCTGCCAGACAGTCTGCGCAGCGTAGAGCAACGCGCAACATACCTGAGTGAGCACTATTGGGACAACTTCAACTTTTCCGATACCCTGGAACTGGCAAACAAGGAGATGGCAGAACAGGGCTTTGTCAACTTCATCGATATTCTGGCACGTTTCGACCAGAAAATAGCCCACAAGGGTATTGCTGCCTTTACAGCCAAAGCTTACCAGCAGAAGCCATCTAAAGAGAAGTTTGAAAGCCTCATCGAGCATTATTATGAGAACCCTGAGTCGCCCATGCGCAACGACAAGGTATATGCCCTATTTCTGGAAGACATGGCTAAATCGCCATACTTCGATGTAACCGAGAAAGAAAGAATAGAATTTAAACTGAAACAGGCAAGAAAGAACTTGCCTGGCACACAGGCTACCAACATCAGTTTTATGCTGGAAGACGGCAAGACTCATCAGTTGAGCGATTACCGGGAAAAGAAGGTTATCTTATATTTCTACGATCCTGACTGCGAGAACTGCCACAAGATATCTGCATGGCTCGACAAGCAGACAATACCAGCCGGCTTCAGTCTGCTCCGCATCGTAGCAGATAACCGCTTGAGCACGATTTACGGGCTCAAAGCCATGCCAACCATTTACCTGTTGGATAAAGAGAATAAGGTGATATTAAAAGACTGTACACCAGAACAGCTCATGGAAGCATTACGGGGAAATGAAAACAGAAAGTAAAAAACTAGACTGGTCGAAAGAAGCGACATCTTTTATTAAATAAACATATCATTTACTATCATTTGTCTTAACTTCGTATATTATATATCAACATACCATTCATTATAATTGTAACTTCATATCATTTTTTATATATCTGAATTGCATTTTACTATTTATATGTATCTTAATTAGCTCGGGAAGAGTCATACTTCAACTTGAACTCCTCACGGGCGTGATCATTGCGCATTACAACAATCACATAGTCACCATCCTTAACTGTTCCTACCTTGGCAACAAGCGTATAATAACCATACTGACCAGACTTTCCATAATCACCTGTTTCGGTAATGATTAACTTCTTGCCAACCAACTGAGTTGCAAACTTGATATTTGTACCTTGGTCGAAGATTACATTCTTATGAGTCAGCATCAGCTGACCACCCGGAAGAACCTTGCAAACCAACTTCTCATCATTCTCAGCCTTACTGTTAGACTCCTCGCTTACGGCAGAGCCCGCAGTCATGGAATAGCTGAGCAAAGAGAAACCTGACTCATCGGTGGTAACGCGACTAACTGTTTCACCCATTTCATCGTCAGATGCACTGCAACTTACAAATCCTATTGTCATCATAGTCATAGCGATGACCATCATAAAATACTTCTTCATAGTTATACCATTTACTAATTGTTTTCATTATCATTTAACCCTGTCATCTTCAGATTCCAGCCTTTCGGCCATTACCATCCGATGCTTTTAAAAACAAACACCTTTCGGTTTAAATCATCTTTTACAATTACACAAATGATATGTTGGGAGGAGTGATATCATTTACTATTGCTTATCATTTACTATTGGTTATCATTTACTATAGGGCTTATACCCCTCTTACATGTCCTGTTCTTTCGTTTGAACATTGCAAATATAGGAAAAAAGGCAATAGGATGCAAGTTTTCTTAGTTAAATCATGTAAAGATTTTCTTGTTATCGTGCACAATATGCATTACATGCTGACAGATTGTATGATTGCGAGAAAAAAGGGGATAAAACAAAAGCGGGAACCCTTTCGGATTCCCGCTCATATCTTGTGTTGTAAAATCTCGAAGATTAGTCGAGGTTAGCCAACTTGTTATCAGAATGAAGAACATCCTTGATCTTGTGGCTATAGAGGTCAACCATGTACTCACGAGCCTTACCGCAGTACTGACGTGGGTCGAAGTACTCTGGGTGAAGAGCCAATGTCTCACGAACACCTGCTGTGAAAGCAAGACGAGAGTCAGAGTCGATGTTGATTTTGCAAACAGCGCTCTCAGAAGCCTTAGTCAACTGCTCCTCTGGGATACCAACTGCGTCTGGCAACTTACCACCGAACTTGTTGATGATCTCAACATACTCCTGAGGAACTGAAGAAGAACCGTGGAGAACGATAGGGAAACCAGGAAGCTGCTCCTCAACTGCTGCCAATACGTCGAATGCCAATGGAGGAGGAACGAGGTGACCAGTCTTAGGGTCACGTGTGCACTGCTCTGGCTTGAACTTGTAAGCACCGTGAGAAGTACCGATAGAGATAGCCAATGAATCAACACCTGTACGTGTAGCGAAATCTACAACCTCCTCAGGCTTTGTATAGTGAGACTCCTCAGCTACTACGTCATCCTCAACACCAGCGAGGACACCGAGCTCACCCTCTACAGTTACACCGAACTGATGAGCGTAATCAACAACCTTCTTTGTCAATGCAATGTTCTCCTCGTATGGAAGTGCAGAACCATCGATCATTACAGAAGAGAAACCGAAATCTACACAGTCTTTACATGTCTCGAAGCTATCACCGTGATCGAGGTGAAGAACGATCTCAGGATGGTTGCAACCCAACTCCTTTGCATACTCTACAGCACCCTCTGCCATGTAGCGGAGCAATGTAGGGTTAGCATACTTACGAGCACCCTTAGATACCTGAAGGATAACTGGTGACTTCAAGTTTGAAGAAGCCTGGATGATAGCCTGGAGCTGCTCCAAGTTATTGAAGTTGAAAGCAGGAACGGCCCAACCGCCCTTGATAGCTCTTGCGAACATGTCCTTAGTGTTCACAAGACCGATTTTCTTGTAATCTACTGCCATAATTTTACTTAATTTATTGTTTAATGAAACATTCTTTTTTCTTATATATAATAAGGTGTAGAACTTATGAGGCTCTTTCCTTACCGAGTGCAAATTTACCTTTTTCTTTTGAGACAACAAAATGATAATTCGATTTTTCGTGTTGCAATCGAGTTAAAAAAGTTAATTCCGCACCAATACCCTACAAAACACAAAGCTTTTGCTAAACGCAGTTAGCAATTTAACATCTTTATATTTACATCTTTCTACCCAACCGCCAGTTACTTCTTGGCAAGTTTATATTCACGAGCCGCATAAGCCAGAACGATGACAAATCCTACGAGCGGTACCAGGAAAGGAAGCGTGAAATGAGTACGGTCAGCGATGAGCCCCATCAACAGGAAACCGCAACCTCCGATTGGCGTCATCATCAGAAACGAAGAGGCTGTCTTGGTAAGGTTGCCCAAACCCGTAAGGGCGATACTGAAGATGGTAGGGAACATGATGGCCTCGAACATATAGTTGCAAAGCAGGGCTACCAGCGATAGCTTACCCAGATTTGACAGGACTAAAAGTATACAGACAACACACCCCACAGCGCAGATCAGCAACATCGTTGTTGCCTTGATTCGGCGCATAATCCAGGAGCCGAGAAATCTGCCTACCATAAAGAATGCCAGCGCACAAGTCAGGGCTACGGAAGCTGTGCGGTCGTCCATCCATTTCATGCCCGTAACGAAATTGATGAAGTAGGAATTGATTGAAATCTCTGCCACTTCATAGCTCAGCAAAGCCAGAAGTCCAAACACAAACATCTTGTGATGGGAAAAGAGTTTGCTGATATTAGAACCGGCTGCCTCATCTTCTGCTGTAGCCACATGTCTGATTTCCGGTAAATCTACACGTGAGAAGACCAGAGCTATCACCAAAACCAGAATACCCAGAATGGTATAAGGCACCACCACATTGCCGCCCTCTTCGGTCTGGTTGAAAAGGAACTGACCGATGCAAAGTGTGGCGAAAATACCACCCAACCCATTAAACGACTGCGATAAGTTCAGTCGGCTGGTAGCTGTTTCCTTGGCACCCAGTTCGGTAACATAGGGATTGGCGGCTGTTTCCAGAAACACCAAACCGCACCCGATAATGAAAAGGCAGAGCAGGAATGCTGAGAAACTGCCCACCGTAGCACCCGGGATAAAGAGCAAAGCGCCAATACCAAAGAGGAGCAGACCGAAGACTACTCCACGGCGATAACCATACCGGTTGATAAAAAAGCCAGCAGGTATTGCCATCAGGAAATAACCCAGATAGGTGGTAACCTGAATAAGGGCGGAATGAGTAATACTGATGTGCAGAGCATTCTGGAAGTGCTTGTTGAGCACATCCAGAATGGCACGAGCGAAGCCCCACAAAAAGAAGAGCGACGTAATGAGAATGAACGGGACAAGATATTTCCTGTCGGTTGTCTGATTTGTATCTGTCTGTTGTTCTGTTAACATATTCATAAGGCATTCATTTTAGCTGGGAACAAAGGTAAGGCTTTTCGATGGAAATTCCAAACTTTCCCAGGATTATTTGTTGTTTATATCAAATAAAATTGTCTTTACAGTCAGGTGAAATCTCCGTTCATCGACGTTGAACGGCGGTTCAACGTCTTTGAACGGCGGTTCAACGTCGCTGAACGGACATTCAACGTCGATGAACGAAGATTTTATTCTACTGTAAATACATCTTTAACTAGAAATAGAATGTTTCTGATGTCTATTCAGAGACAACTCTTCCCGTCATTCCTTCGGAATCAAGACGGCTCCCTCCTGCTTCTTTCCATCCATCAGAATTCTCATCGGGTGCTCAAAGCGTACATGACGGACATATTGCGTCTCCTCTACAGCCGGCATGGCATCCAGGATTTCCTTATTTACAAAGCCGCCTTCACCGGTATTTGTATCTACTGTAAAATATCCCACGCCAAAAGAGGTGAGGTTCTGGAAGAAGTGAGTACCCTGACTAGGATCGATATTGTAATTCTTCAGAGCCACCTCTACGATAACCCGGGCAGCGCTGATATGCGGCCACTTTACAGGTACACCCAGATAATGGTCGCTGGAGCCCCAACGGCCAGGACCTATCAGCACATAGTTCTTGCCGTCAGCAAGGAACTTGCGGTTGATTCGTTCTATATCATCGGCTACATAAAAATTATTCATCGCAGAGAAGTGGTCATCATACTTCACATAAACCACATCAACCACATCTTCGCTGATGCCATGACCCAACGAATTGTGCGAACGCAACAGGCAGTCGGAATCAGGGATAGCTTTCACATCTTCATCAAGCATCTCCTTGGCATCAACGATAGGACGAATCTGAAGAAGATAGAATTCGCAAGTCCTGTCATTATTGATATTGCAGGCAAACTCAATCTCCACAGGTCTGCGCATAGCCCCTGCTCCATACTTCATCGACATCTGCAGTATCTCTGGCAAAGGCACCACTCCATGCTGGAGCACACTTGAGAAGGTTATCAGTTTACGGCCATTCTCATAGACTCCATCATTGATGACCTGATCGTATGGATCGAAAGTAGATGCGATATAGGTAAGGCTCTGGTCTTCTACGGCATCCTTCACCCGGAGTTTGAGGATATTAAAGCCATCGTCTACCTTGAAATCATTGCCCACATGCTTCATATCCAGCGCATAGAACTGGGTCTGGGTGTCGCGCAGAGCCAGCTCGGTTTCCGATGTCTGGAGCACCTGATTCGGATGGTAAGGACAAACACGAAGGGTCTGACCTCCATCTACGATATATTTACCCAAGCCCAAGGCAAGACTGGCTATACCCTCTTCAGCCTCTTCATCACCTATCGGATAATAATTGAGCGAACGGAGCACACCACTCATGGTAGGATAAAACCTTGTACCATAGTCTTTACCCACAACCTGCTGCAAGATAACAGCCATCTTTTCCTGATCGATGACATTGCTCGTTGCGGTCATGTAAGCCTTCGAGTCGCGATAGAACACAGAAGCATAGACACCCTTGATGGCACAGGCCAGCATCTGCAGCATCTGATACTTATCTTCCAGATACGGAATCATATAGGTAGAATAGATACCGGCAAACGGCTGATAGTGGGCATCTTCGAGCAGCGAACTTGAACGGATTGCGATAGGACTCCTGGTTGCCTCAAAGAAGGTGAAGAAGTCGGCTATCAGCGAATCGGGCAGCTGGGCATGCAGGAAGTGCTTCAGAATCTCATCGTCGCTAGCATCACTCAAAGCTATCGGATAGAGATTGTTGCTCATCATGAATTCGTCGAAGATATCGGTACAGAGCACCACGGTCTTCGGAATCTGCACGGTGGCATTCTCATACTGGTTGAACTCAGGATGGCGCTTGATGATGTTGTCGAGGAAGGCTAGTCCTCTACCCTTTCCGCCCAGGGAGCCTTCTCCGATACGGGCAAAGTGGGCATACTTGTCAAACTTCATGCGGTCGAAAACAGCCACTACACCGATGTTTTTCATGTGACGATACTGCACGATGGCATCGAAGATAATCTGTCGGTGAGCATCTACATCCTGTAATTTCTCCCAGGTAACATGCTTCAGGAAAGCTGATACAGGGAAGATGGCACGAGCACAAAGCCAACGGCTCATATGGTTGCGGCTGATATGATAGAGCATGGAATCGTTAGGAATATTGAAGATGTTATCCTGCAATTCCTTCAAACTATGAATGCGCATAATCTCCTCATGAGTCTCAGGATCACGGAATATGAAATCGCCAAAGCCCATGTGCTCTTCCATCAGACGGCGAAGATCTACGCTCATCTTCTTCGAATTCTTGTCAACAAAGCGGAAACCTTCTGCCTCTGCCTTCGCACGGTTCTCACTTTCAGAACTTTCGATGATAAGCGGAACGAAAGGATCGTTCTTCCTGATATAACGGAAGAGTTGTAAACCTGCATCAGGACATTTCTCGCGACCGAAAGTATCCGTACGATGCTTAGGCTTCTCTTCAGGCATCACCTCATTACCAAAAGCTTTGGCAGCACTCTTTAACGGGAAACGTGCATCGCTGATTACACCCAACGTGTTATCAGAATACTTATCATATAGTTTCTGGGCTTCCTCGTAAGTACGAGCCAAGACCACCTTAGGACGGCCACGCATACGCATGGTAGCCGCATGCCGGTTCAGAGCCTCCTGAGAAAAGTTCTTGCTCTGCTCCAATATATAATTATAGAGATTAGGCAATATAGAACTATAGAAACGGATAGAATCTTCTACCAGGAGAATCATCTGCACGCCTGCTTCCTGTATGTCATGTTCAAGATTCATCTTATCCTCTATCAGCTTGATGATAGAAAGAATAAGATTGGTGTTGCCAAGCCAGCAGAAGACATAATCGAAGATACTCAAGTCTTCATTCTGCATACGCTTGGTAATACCATGAGAGAAAGGCGTAAGAACAACACAATGGATATTGGGAAACTTACCCTTGATGTCGCGCGCTACGTCGAAGGCATCATTATCAGCATTGCCAGGCATGCAAATCACCAGATCAATGACGGTAGAACGCAGCACAGCAGCAGCCTCTTCGGTAGTAGAAACTTGAGTAAAGGTTGGCGGATAGCGGAGACCCAGCTCCATATATTCATTATATATCTTCTCTTCGATACGTCCATCATCTTCAAGCATGAACGCATCGTAAGGATTGGCTACAATCAGTACATTGTAGATACGGCGCATCATCAGATTCACAAACGATACGTCTTTCAAGTAGAATTTATTCCACTCCTGAGGTATATTATTTTCCATAAATGAAGTTAAAGTTTGTGCAAAGATACTGATTTTCCGAGATTTACTTGCATCTTTCAGCATTTTTTTTATATTTGTGCCATAAAATATGAAGATATGATCGGTTTTATACCTTCGGAACGCACCTCAGGGTTACAAACCTTAGCAATGGCAAGAGTACTATCGTAAAAGTCATCGACAGAGGGCCGTTTGGAAGAGGTAGAATCATCGACCTATCATGGAAGGCTGCAAAAGAAATTGGTAGGATTGCACAAGGCGAAGTGTCTGTAAAAGTTGAAAATGGTGGAAAACCCGATTCCTTACAAGCCAGAGGACACAAAATGGCCTAAGATTGATTTCGAAGTGGCTGAAACCGAATATGAATTTCCTAACAAATGGGGAACTACTGACAGGAAAAAGGTAAAACATCACAGCAGTAAAAAAGAAACAAATAAAATTACTTCAAAGGTAATAAATAAAACAGAGCACCATAAAAGCAAAGAGTAACCAAGGCAGATCTAAAAAAGCACAATACAGATATAGCAAAAAGTAAAGAGGGTGTGTCATAAGTCTGTGACGCACCCCTTTTTATTTTTTGCCTTTTCACAG
>ENA-OYWJ01000139-OYWJ01000139.1-human-gut-metagenome-genome-assembly--contig:-NODE-139-length-37119-cov-29.875998_pt1 | contig 37119 bp, 22 predicted proteins | sample MGYA00244169_ERZ653395 | MGnify/ENA primary metagenome ERZ653395 (study PRJEB26926, sample SAMN06165120) | human gut metagenome | biome: ENVO:00009003; feature: ENVO:2100002; material: ENVO:00002003...
CAGTTTGTGTTTAAAGGAACACGAGATTTGTCGTAGACCCACTGACCAACGGAAAGTAATGACTCGAATCGACCGAATGTAGATTAAACTTCAAGCAAGAAACGCAAGCTAAAGAGCCCACAGGGCTCATTCGTGTCATTTGGATTATTCGTGTTCTTAAAAAAATCAGCAGTTTGTGTTTAAAGGAACACGAGATTTGTCGTAGACCCACTGACCAACGGAAACTAATGACTCGAATCGACCGAATATTGATTAAACAGCAAGCAAGAAACGCAAGCTAAAGAGCCCACAGGGCTCAAAAATCCGTGCTCTCTGTGATATCTGTGTGCGACATAATAAGAGACAAAGGCAAAGTCTTCCCTAACTGGTTGTAATCAATATTCCCCAATGTTTATCTGGTGAGCCCTAAATATAAGATTATATTTGATAGCAATCATATTGACATTTGATAGAAGGCAAAAAGATGTTTGATAGAAAGCATAGGAATCTTTGATAGAAAGCATAGATTGCTCGAAGTATAACTTCGAAAACGAATGAAGATAGTTAAGTCGGTGAATGAAAGCTACTTACTGCATCGTTACATCTATAATTATCAAATTTGATGATTATATAGTTTTTCTCTTGCGTTTATTAGGAAAATACGCTACAAATACTATAAATGGGTGTTTCTTGAGTGGGGAAAAGAGAGGGGGACAAGTCTCATCGAGACTTGTCCCCCATAGTTGTATTAACTTAAAACAAATTCTACTTTTCTATTAGAAGTTGTAAACGAGAGAGAACTGGAGGTTCTCACCGCTCAAATCAAGACCAAGGTCGGTGCTTGCCTTAGCATCGTCAGCATCGAGCTTGTAGCTTGTGTAGCCCAACCATCCAATCTTTGTGAGGAAAGTGAGGTTCTTTGTAACGTCGATAGAAACACCTGGACGAACACCAATGTACCATGCGTTAGCCTTTGTCTTTGCAGTAACAGTAGTGTTACCTATTTCTTTCTCTACCTTGTCTTCGAAGTGCTTGTAACCGAAGCCTGCCTCACCAAATACGCCAACCTTGTTCCACTTAGCGAAAGTGTAACGTACGTATGGTTCGAATGTATAATCATTAGTAGATTTATCTCCCTGCTTAGAGTGCTCAAGACCGAACTTTACACCGATAGAGAGCTTGTCATCCAACTTGTAACCAAGTTCTGGGATAAGGTTGATAGTTGTCTTTGTATCGCCTTCACCTGGATCCTCAGAATGAAAACTTACACCACCACCAAGATAAACCTGAGCGTTTGCGCTCAATGAAGCTACTACGAAAGCAGCTGCCAATAATAATTTTTTCATAATCTTTTCCTTAAATGATTGTTTGATTGTTATCGGTTGCAAAGATATGTGATTTATCTGTAACAGCGAAACTTTTCTTCGAGAAAAAATTCATAAACCGAAGTTTAGAACAAAGATAGGGAGCTTTCGAGCCAATAATAGTTAGTTTTACCCGTTGTTTCGAACTGTTACTCTTCGTATTTAGATAAAATTTCGTTGCAATATTTCTTGAAATCATTCCAATGATAGTATGGAGCTATATCTGTTTTTATAGGTAGTGTAGCCTCGTCTTCATTGTCAAGAATCTTGAAAATAATATCTTCCGATCCTGCTTTGCGATAGAACACAAACTGCAGATTGCAAGCCATAGGGAATATGCGATAGTTGTTCCATCCTTCGTCGTCGATTTGTTCGAGGTCGGCAATCTGCTTTCCTGTGCCATTGATATTTAGCAGACAAGTGAGTGGCATTACCATAGTGTCGTGGCCATAGCGGAGAGTGGCGCCAGGAGCCTTGAGCTTCAAACAGCTGTCTGCCTCATGGATAATCATTTTCAAGAGGTTACGCTGGCTGTAAGGTTGTGTTCCGCCATTGAGAGGCGATGGACCATAGTTGATGTACCACCATGCATTATTGCGAAGCCAGAAGTCGTAAATCTGGTCTTCGTCAAATAGATCGTAGAGCGAAATGGTGTGGCGCAATTCGGTGCTCTGTATATTGCTGGCAAGCTTAAACAGTCTGTCGCCAAGCCATGAAGCGTCTATGCTGTCGCGCCAGTAGGTTTCGTTGTTAAATATCTTTCGCATAGTTTTCTCATAGTTTTCATGCTTTTTAGAGAAGGCGTCGTATGCCTCTTTAGCCTCCTTAGGCATTCGCTTCGAGAAAAGTTTTTTGTCGTCGAAGTTCATGTACCACATATCGTGCTCGCTGGCATCGTGACGAATGTCGAGCTTAGGGTTCATGGCTTTGAGTTGCTGAAGCGCATTTTCCATAGAGAGTATGCAACGAATCACGATGGTAGACTTAGCATCCACTCTAACATCACCCTTGAAAACTTCAGGGAAACGCTCGTACATTCGCTTGGCAATACCACGATGTTGCTCAGCGCCACGAAGAGTCAATTCTCCATCGCGCTTCCAAGCCTCGTCCTTTATAGTCTTTATCTTAGAGAGAGTCTCTTCGCCCTTTGCTGTCAGCATGCCTTGTTTTTGAGCTTTCAGCAGCATGTCGTAAGGACGCTCGTAGTCGTTAGTGCCAATAAGATAGCGTGAGCCGTGGCGTCCGTAGTGACTAATATAATAAGGTGTGTAGCCCTTAGGTGCAGGAGTGAGTGCCTTCTGTGGTCCAGGGTAGGCTACATAGTTGCTTGCAGACAGAGTGATGTCGCGTTTGAAATCTTTGCGTGCTTGCTGAGCCGTTGCAGTAAGCGCCAGCATGAGAGCAGGGATGATAAAAAATAGTTTTTTCATTTTTTCTATTATGATGAAAGTTTATTTTATGTTTAAGGATATTATGGAAGTTTACCTTTTACGGTCGCAAGCTTATGCTATTCCCAGCAATTCTATTTCGAATATCAATGTAGAACCGCCAGGAATGCCTGGCTGTGAGAATTTTCCGTATCCCACTTCTGCAGGAATATAAACTTCCCACTTGTCGCCTACACACATCTGCTGCATAGCTATTATCCATCCCTCTATCAAGTCAGACAGACGGAAGGCAACAGGAGTGCCGCCGCGCGAAGAGTCGAATTTCTTGCCATTAATGGTCCATCCTGTATAGTGTGCCGTAACGATGCTGCGTCGGGTAGGGTGTTTGCCGTCGGCTTTACCTGCAGCCACCACCTTATAATAAATACCACGAGGAAGAGCCTTCACGCCCTCTTCCTTAGCTTTTTCCTCGAGCCATTGCTTGTTGGCAAGAGCATATTCTTTCTTATTAGCCATTTATTATCTGTTTTGTTGTTTTGTTTTTTGCAAAGATAGTATTTTCTTCGCATTCTTTCATAGATAGTGATAAAAAAACCAGCCATGAAGGCTGGTTTAATTCTAAATCTATACTCCTAAGAGTATATTATCCTTAATGTAATATTATCTAATGAACAATAGTTCACGATATTTAGGCAATGTCCAAAGCTCATCGGCAACGATAAGCTCGAGCTTATCTATCTGGTAGCGAATAGCCTCCATCTTTGGCACCACAGTGTCGTGGTAAGCAATAGCTTTTTCGCGTTCGCTCTCTATTACGTTGGCCTTCTTTCTTGCCTCTACCAACTCTTCTACAAGGGTTTCGATGCTCTGAGTGCGCTCTGCAATCTCCTTGATAATCTTCACGTTGCGGGCTGTGAGGCTCTTTCCCTCTTCAGCACCAAACACATTCATCATGCCTTCCACATTCTTAGCCAAGCGACTCTGATAATGGGTGGCAACAGGGATGATATGGTTCATCGAGAGGTCGCCCATAACGCGAGCTTCTATCTGCACCTTCTTGGTGTATGTTTCCCATTTCACCTCGTTGCGTGCTTTAAGCTCGTTTTCCTTCATCACGTTCATCGACTCAAACATAGCGATGCTCTCTTTGTCGAGATAGCGGTCGAAGCACTTAGGGCAGCAAGCCTCGCAGTCGAGACCGCGCTTCTTAGCTTCTTCTTTCCATTCATCGCTATATCCATTACCATCAAAGCGGATAGCTTTGCAAGCAAGGATGTCTTCGCGAACAATATCGATGATGGCGCTTGTCTGGTCTTCGCCCTTGGCTATGAGAGCGTCTACGCGACTCTTGAAGTTGTTGAGAGCCTCTGCCATAGCGGTATTGAGCACTATCATAGCGCTGGCACAGTTTGCCTCAGAACCTACGGCACGGAATTCGAATCTGTTACCGGTAAATGCGAAAGGCGATGTGCGGTTGCGGTCGGTATTATCGATGAGCAATTCAGGAATCTCTGGAATATCGAGCTTCATACCCTGCTTGCCAGCAAGATTGAAGAGTTCGTCTTTGTCAGCCTTCTCGATATGGTCGAGCAAGTCGCTGAGCTGCTTACCGAGGAAGCTTGAAATAATAGCAGGAGGAGCCTCGTTGGCACCAAGACGATGGTCGTTTGTGGCACTCATCACAGACGCTTTGAGCAATCCGTTGTGGCGATAAACAGCCATAAGGGTTTCTACGATGAATACTACGAAGCGAAGATTGTCTTCGCCATTCTTGCCTGCAGCATGCAGCAATACGCCAGTATCTGTAACCAAGCTCCAGTTGTTGTGCTTACCCGAACCATTGATGCCTGCGAAAGGCTTTTCGTGGAGCAACATGCGGAAGCCATGCTTATGAGCAACCTTGCGCATAAGGCTCATCAAGAGCATGTTGTGGTCTACAGCCAAGTTGCACTCCTCATAAATAGGAGCAAGCTCAAACTGGTTTGGTGCAACCTCGTTGTGGCGAGTTTTGCAAGGAATACCAAGTTCAAGAGCCCGTATCTCAAGGTCTTTCATGAAAGCCTGCACACGCTCAGGGATAGTTCCGAAGTAGTGGTCGTCCATCTGCTGATTCTTTGCTGAGTCGTGACCCATAAGAGTGCGACCAGTAAGCATAAGGTCAGGACGAGCTGAATACAAGCTTTCGTCAACGAGGAAGTATTCCTGTTCCCATCCCAGGTTTGTCTGCACCTTCTTCACGTCAGGATAGAAATAGTGGCATACCTCAGTGGCAGCCACGTTCACAGCATGAAGCGAACGAAGCAGCGGAGCCTTGTAGTCAAGAGCCTCGCCAGTATACGAGATAAAGATGGTAGGGATACAAAGAGTGTCATCGATGATGAAGACAGGCGATGTAGGGTCCCAAGCCGAATATCCGCGAGCCTCGAAGGTGTTGCGGATACCGCCCGAAGGGAAACTTGAAGCATCAGGTTCCTGCTGCATGAGTAGTTTTCCAGAGAATTCCTCTATCATTCCACCCTTGCCATCGTGCTCAATGAAAGCATCGTGCTTTTCGGCAGTACCCTCGTTCAGAGGTTGGAACCAGTGAGTGTAGTGTGTAACTCCATTCTCTTCTGCCCATTGTCGCATGCCACGTGCTACTGCGTCAGCAATAGAACGGTCAAGACGAATACCATTATCCATAACGTCGATGAGTTTTGCATAAACATCGGCAGGCAGGTATTTGTACATCTTGGCCCGGTTGAAGACATATTTACCATAATACTGTGATGGTCGCTCCAATGGTGCGAGAACGTCGACGGGTCTTTTCTTGAAAGCCTCGGCTACAACTTCGAATCTTAAATTCGCCATTATTCCTTCTAATTGGTATTTATTTTAAGTTTGTGGTTGCAAAATTACTATAATTTGAAGATATGACAAAGAAAAAGGGTGTTTTCTTGCATTTATGCAAGCAAAACAAGAGAAATTTGCCTCGTTGCGCCATGTCTGTTGTTGTTTTTATGACAATATAAATAATCTTTTCAATATTTTTATTAACTAACAATTTGTCTAATAAATATAAAAGGCTTATCTTTGCAGAAGATAAGATGTACTCGGCAATTTGTAAGCAAACTTACATTTCGCTTGTAAGCATTATCTTTGCAACGTAAAAACCTAAAAAATAACATTATTATCAACAATATTCAAATTTGAACTATGACTAATCAATTCCACAAAGCACTAATAATAGTGCTTGCTGTGCTGTTGCCTATTGGTGCAATGGCTGCAAAGAAGAAACAAAAACAGCTAACTGATCGTGAGTACTGGTGCCAACAAGCTTATAAGATGGCACAGCCTGTATTGGAAAACATGGCTAAAGGCGAGCTGCAAAAGAATATGCAACTCGAGGTGTCGCCAAACTGGGATGGCAGAAACAAGAAGGTTGCCTACATGGAATGCTTCGGCAGATTGATGGCTGGTATTGCGCCTTGGCTATCGTTGCCAGATGACGAAACTACAGAAAGTGTACAGCGCAAGCAGCTCAGAGAATGGGCATTGGCAAGCTATAAGAATGCTGTAGACCCTAAAAACCCTGACTATTTGGCTTGGAGAGGACATGGGCAAGCATTGGTGGATGCAGCATACGTGGCTGAGAGCTTCCTTAGAGCTTACGACGCATTGTGGAAACCACTCGACGAGGTAACAAAGAAACGCTATTTTGAGGAGTTTACTCAGTTGAGACGAGTAGACCCACCTTATACTAACTGGTTCTTATTCTCTAGTGTTATAGAGAGTTTCCTCGCTAAGGCTGGTGCTCCATATGATGAGTTTCGTGTTAATACAGCCTGTCGCAAGACTGAAGAGTGGTATGTTGGCGACGGATGGTATGCCGATGGTCCAGTATTCGCTTTCGACTACTATTCAAGCTATGTATTCCACCCTATGTATCTCGAAACCCTTCAGGCTATGGTAGATGCAAAGGCTAACACTCGCTTGGATTATAAGAAGTATTATCAGCGTGAGCTGAAGAGAGCACAGAAGTTCTCTATCATTCTTGAGCGTTTCATTTCGCCTGAGGGTACATACCCTGTTATCGGTCGCTCTACTCCTTACCGCCTTGCAGCTATGCAACCTTTGGCTTTGATGGCTTGGTATGAAAAGTTGCCTTCTGACCTCAGCAATGGTCAGGTGAGAGCTGCGTTGACAAAGGTTATGCACCGCATGTTTGACCATCAGAACAACTATAACGAGGGTGGATTTCTTACTATCGGATTCTGTGGCTCACAGAAGAATATAGCCGATTGGTATACTAACAATGGTTCGCTATACATGACCTCATTGGCATTTATGCCTCTTGGTCTTCCTGCCACCTCTCCTTTCTGGACTGACGAGGCAAAGCCATGGACTCAGGTAAAAGCATGGAACGGACAGGATTTCCCTAAAGACCATAGATGGGCTGATGATATTCAAACTAAAGATAAATGGTAATCTGTTAAATATCAAACATTAACTAAAAACAATAATTATGAAGAAGATAATAATATTGGCACTCGCCATTTTGGGTTTGCAGCCAGCTATGGCTAAGAACTGGACCGTAGGCGAGGTGAAAGATATTATTACTAAGGTAAACAATACCTGGCAGAAGAATCATCCAAAGCAAGAACGCTCGTTTTGGGATCCTGCCGTTTATCATACAGGTAATATGGAAGCTGCTCAGTATTTGAACAATAATGATTGGTATAAGTATTCATACGAGTGGGCTGAAAAGAACCAATGGAAGGGTGCTCGCGAAACAGATAAGAGCAAGTGGCGCTATGAAAAATACGGTGAAGGTCACGATTTCGTCTTGTTTGGCGACTGGCAGATTTGCTTCCAGACTTATATCGACCTCTATAATTCTCCTATAGCTCCTGCCTACAAAGATTTCATGTTGGCGCGTGCCAAGGAAGTTATGCACTACGAGGCATATAGCGACAAGTCCGACTACTGGTGGTGGGCAGATGCTTTGTATATGGTGATGCCTGTGATGACAAAGATGTATAAGATTACTGGCGACAAGCAGTATCTGCAGAAGATGTACGAAAACTGGGAGTATGCCAATAGCATCATGTATGATAAGGAGACAGGTCTATACTTCCGCGATGGCAAATATGTTTATCCTAAGCATACCACTAACAATGGTAAGAAAGACTTTTGGGCTCGTGGCGACGGATGGGTTGTAGCAGCCTTTGCTAAGATATTAAAAGACCTTCCAAAGGATGATGCTCATCGCAAGACATACATTTCTTATTATAAGAAGATTGTTAAGGCTGTAGCTAAATGCCAACAAGCCGAGGGCTATTGGACTCGCTCTATGGTTGACCCAGAGCAGGCTCCAGGTCGCGAAACAAGTGGCACAGCGCTCTTTGCTTATGGTATTCAATGGGGTATCAACAACGGTTACCTATCTAAGAAATACCAGAAGACTGTTGATAAGGCTTGGAACTATCTTGCTACTATAGCCTTTCAGCCTGATGGCACAGTAGGCTATGTGCAGCCTATTGGCGAAAAGGCTATTCCTGGACAGGTGGTAAACCAGAAGAGTGTAACAAACTTCGGTACTGGTGCCTTCCTGCTTGCTGCTTGCGAATACGCAAGACATCTTGAGAAGTAAACAAAGCTTTACCCTCTCCACCTCTTTGGGGGCACTTCAAAGAGGGGAGAGGATTATTTTTTGTAGGTAAATACTTGGTAAAAAGGCTATTGGCTCTAACTTCTTTAACTTCTCTAACTTCTTTAACTTCTCTAACTTCTCTAACTTCATACTTGTAAACGTTTACTAAAGCAATATAATTTTTTATTATGAAACTACTTTCTACTATCTGCTTACTCGCAGTATGTTCAGCGGGCTTTGCCCAACCACGTTATGATATGAAGAATATCATGATGGAAAAGCTGAACAGGGGTGTTGTAGCCACCAAGAGCAATGGCAAGGTGGCTGTGTCGTGGCGATTGCTGTCGGAAGATGGCAAGAATGCTGCATTCGATGTGTACCGTAATGGTAAGAAACTAAACAGCAAAGCGCTGAAGAAAGGCGGAACCTTCTTCGTTGATGAGCAGCCTGTTAGTGGCAACGCTACCTACGAGGTTCGAGGTGGCAGCTGCAATGGCTCGTTCTGTCTTAAGGCTGATGCCCAAGAGGGTTTTATCTCTATTCCGCTTCAGAAGCCTGCCGACCTTACTATGCCTGATGGCAGAGTGTGCACTTATAGCGCCAACGACTGCTCGGTGGCAGATGTAGATGGTGATGGGGAATACGAGATTATTCTGAAGTGGGACCCTTCAAATGCACATGATAATTCGCATGCTGGCTATACGGGCAACGTGTATTTCGACTGCTTGAAGCTCGATGGTACACGTCTGTGGCGTATCGACATGGGAAAGAATATCCGTGCTGGAGCCCACTACACCCAGTTTATGGCATACGACTTCGATGGTGATGGCAAAGCCGAACTCATGATGAAGACTGCCGATGGCACCATCGATGGCAAAGGCAATGTTGTTGGTGATGGCTCTAAAGACTGGCGTTGCCATGAGCAAAACAACCGCTTGGGAAGAATTATGGATGGTCCTGAATATCTTACTGTCTTCAATGGTCTCACAGGAGAAGCTATGCAAACCGTCGACTATATTCCTGGTCGCGGACCTCTTACCAGTTGGGGCGACGACCATGGCAACCGTTCTGAGCGTTATCTTGCAGGCGTAGGATATTTCGATGGCAAAAAGGCTTCTGCTTTCTTCTGTCGTGGATATTACACTCGCACAGTTATTGCTGCCTGGGATTGGGATGGAAAGAATCTCACCAGCCGTTGGGTCTTCGACACCAACCATCCTGAGTGGACAAACTATGCTGGTCAAGGCAACCACAACCTCAGAGTGGCTGATGTTGATGGCGATGGCTGCGACGAAATAACATACGGTTCTATGGCTATTGACCACGATGGTCGTGGACTCTACAACACAGGCTTCGGTCATGGCGACGCCTTGCACCTGATGGCTTTCTATCCTAATAGCGATAAGTTGCAGGTGTGGGACTGTCACGAGAATCGCCGCGATGGTAGCGACTTCCGCGATGCTGCCACAGGCAAAGTAATATTCCAGATTCCGGGCAACTTTGATGTGGGCAGATGTATGGCTGCCGATATTGATCCTACCAACGAAGGTTTGGAGATGTGGAGTGCCAATAGCGGAGGCGTAAGAAATGTCAAGGGCGAACTCATCCTACCTACAGAATACGAAGAGCCTACCATGGACGAAAATAAGCGCAGAGGAATGTCTACAAACTTCGGCATCTGGTGGGATGGCGACTTGCTTCGCGAACTTCTCGACCACGAGACAGTTCAGAAATACGATTGGAAAACAGGCAGGGTAAATGTTATTAAGCGTTTCGACGGCAGATTCAACAATGGCACCAAGTCTAACCCTTGTCTTAGTGGCGACATCCTTGGCGACTGGCGCGAAGAGGTGTTGGTGCGCGATGCTCAGAGCACTATGCTTAAGCTCTACACCACAGATATTCCTACCGACCATCGCATCACTTGCCTCATGCAGGATATTCCTTATCGTCTGAGCATAGCTACCGAGAATGTGGCTTACAATCAGCCACCAGAGCCAGGCTTCTATCTCGGCGTGGGAATGAAGAAATAAAATCGAAATGAAGAATAAAGACAGTAAAAGGAGCCAATTATAGGCTCCTTTTACTGTCTTTGGACAAATAGTTTAGTTTTTTAGGATTAAATTAAAACGGTTTGTTTTTAATTGCTTTCGTTGTTAGACCAGATAACAATTTTTTATACCTAAGATTAGGAGCTATTTTATTATTTTTTTTCCATCTTTTATATATAAGCCCTTATTAGGTTCACTGTTTAGTCTTACACCTGTAAGTGAATATATTTTTGTGTCTGCAGGAGTAATGGTTGTCACCATATTATTGATGTTAGAGGCGATTTCAGAGAGTTCCTCGGCAGTGAGAGCAATGTTGTAAAGACGGAAGTTGTCGATAGTTCCACAAACATCGCCATTGTCGGAGTTGTTGTCCCACCATTGTGTACGACCGATATAATTTCTGCTATCCTCACCAGCAGGAGCTGCCTGCCAAGGCTCGTAAGTAATCTTTGTGCCCTGAGCCACTTTCTTACCATCCGCGTAGATTGTAGTAGTATGTGTAGCAGCATCAAAGGTAACAACGATGGTGGTAGTTGTATTGAGAGCTATTGCATTTGCAGTAGCCTCGACCATAAGAGTAGAGCCACCAGCATACTTTTCGCCAGCACCATAATAGAAATTACCATTGATACGACAGAATATACTATTGCCGCTATTAGAACCAAAGTCATAGAATCGTGGCATCTTGCCGCGATTGCTAAGGTTTGCATCTACCATAAAAGTGTAAGAGCGCATACCTTTGAGCAATCCTGCAGGAGCCAAACCATAGCCATTGGTAGAGAAAGCCACAGGCTGATTAGACTTCAAATTTAATGTGCCATCAACCTTTGCAGAGCCCATAACCTTCATATCGTTGCCGTTGCCGCTGAGGTCGCGTACATATTTTACGTTGTCCTCAGTATATACGTCACCCTCCTCAAAATCATATTTCACCAATAGATTGTTGTTGATGTTGCGAGGCATCACGATAGTCTTGAACTCCTTAACGATGGTGCCTACAGCAGCTGTTAGAGTAACCTCGGTCTCTGCAGTTGGAAACTTAACGATACCATCATTAGATATAACCTCTGGGTTAGAAGAAGTCCATTTTACCTCAACACCGTTTGTCGATGAAGGCAAAACAATGTCGGTGGTTACGGTTGTAGGAACAGAAAGCATAGATGCAGCGAGCATACCTTTCATTTCAGCAACCTCTTCTTGGTTGAGGCTACGGCTCCAAGTCTTCACCTCGCCAGCTATTGTGCCGTTAGCAACGTTTGTATAAGTAAGGTCAGCAACAGCAACCTTTATCTCAAGCATCTCGTTGCGATAGAGGTAGAGATATTCGCCATCGTAGGCAAGAGTGATAGTTGCTGATGTGAGCTTTGTAGGGTGGAAGTCACCAGATGTACCAGAAGACTTTGTTGCCCAGTCGTCGGAAGTATAGAACATACTGCTACTGGTATAAGTCTTGCCTGCGGCAGAAATATATAGCTTTGTATCAGCACTCAATCCAACCTCTATATTGCCAGCGGTGAAGAACACACCATTATAGTTGGTGGCATCCATGGATGCAAACTTTGTTATAGTGAAAGTCTTATCACCAGCGTTAGCATTAACACCTGCATTAAGGTCGACAGCCTCGTGTGGCAATTCAGTATCTATCATCACGCATGTAGGGTAGCCCTTAGGATAAGCAGTCTTTACCATCCAGTAATAATAGTCACCATTCATCCATGCCAAGCGAGCCTTTGAACCTACAGAGCCATTGAGGATATATGGACGCATATTGTTCTTCTCAGAATTCTTTGTGACCTGAGCCTGAGAAACGACCTTGCCATCATCGCCAATCACATATTTCCATATCTCATATACACCATCCTTGTTGTATACACCATCCTTTGTAGGTATAGAGAGATATAGATTGTTTATAGAATCAGGGTCGAGAGCCATACCGCCAGAGTAGCATTTCTCGGTAGAATTCCAATTCTGATGGAAGGCATGACCACCATATTGTACCCATGTATCGCGCCATGCAGAGCCTGTCCAGCGTGCATAGTGGTATACGTGAGTTGTCTTGGCATTATCAATATGTGTGAGTGCTATTACAGGATTCTCATCCTTGTCGGTAGCAATTTGCCAAACCCAGTTGCGGCAGTTGGCAGTCTTGTCGACCACTGTATAAGGATACGACTTAGCATAGCTATCTGTCTTGTTGACATTGAATGGTCCGTCGGCAACCTTCTTCAAAGTTGTACCCTTGATATCCTTCAAGATAGGGCCATTACCATTATTGATGTCGATAACATTGAAATATAACCAGTTAGGCATTTCGTTGTCAGGGTGGCCTGTGGTATATGTAAGGTAGATTTTATCCTTACCGTTGCTGTAATATTTAGCATAAGGGCGTGCACCTGTGCTCTGCACAATCTGCTTAGGACCGAAGTCAAACGAGCAGTTGTCGTTCTCGTCAGGCATTGTCAGACGTGCGATAGTAGGGTGCCAATTGATACCACGCCAACAGAGATATATGTGGTCAGGGTCGTCGCTAAGAATGAAAGGCGAAGGATATGTGGTGTTATTCTTGGTAGTAAGATACTTCTCTTCACCAAGCATAGTGATATCACCAGGTTTCTGCGAAATGCGATACCAAATTTTTGCCTCATCGGTATGACGAGTATAGAAAATCATCACACGTTTATCTGGAAGAACAATGAAAGTTGGGTTGTTGTGATCGTCTGGCTGGAAATAGCTGCGCACCAAAACCTCTGTGCGCTTATTGTTTTTCCAATCAATCTGAGTAGCTTTTACATTGCCATGCACATCGATATATCCGATGTAAGACGCATCAATGCCAGCTTCAGCATCTGCAAAATGAATAGCACGAGGGTCGGCAAACCAGCACCATGCACCCTCTTTTGTTACTATGTCGGCAGCAAAGGTGACGATTGCAGAAAAGACGAAAAGAGTTGATAATAATAGTTTTCTCATTATTTAATTATAGTTTAATGGCTTATGTTTGATGATGGTGCAAAGATATGGATAATTATAGTATAAAGAGTGAAAATATTGTGATTTTAAAGGTAATTTTTGTGAAAACGAATGCAATAACGATAAAAAAATAATATTGCGATTGATATAACAAAAATAATACTTAAATTTGCATATTCTAATATATAACAGACCATTACACAATGGTTTTTATACAAATCAGAACCATAATAATGACTAAAAACTAATCTTGATGAGAAAAATCGTCCTTCTTTTCGTAGCTTTCGCTATGGCGTTGGCTGCACATGCCGACAACAAAATAGACCGCAAGGCTGTTGTCACTCGTCACAATCCTCACATCACCAGTATCGACTCGTTAGCTTCGCTCACCGTGGGCAACGGAGGCTTCGCCTTTACCGTTGATGCTACAGGTTTGCAGACCTTTCCTGAGAAATATAGCAACGGAGTGCCTCTTGGCACCATGTCTGACTGGGGATGGCATTCGTTCCCTAACGACAAAGGCTACAAGATAGAAGAAGCCCTTATCAATCACGATTTCCATCGTGGTCACGATGAATATTATGCTGCACAGTTCCGCACCCCTGGTCGTCAGCAAGATGCTTCCAACTATTTTCGTCAAAATCCTCATCGCCTTCATCTCGGCAATATTGGTCTCAACCTTGCCGACCCTAACCTCGTGAGCAATATTGATGAAACTCTCGACCTTTGGACAGGAAAGGTGGAGAGCCGATTCAAATATGGCGAACAAAACTATCATGTCAAAACCGTTTGCGACCCAGACAAGGATGTTGTGGCTTCGCATATCGAGTCGGATGGCACCATCGAGGTGGTGTTGCGATTCCCTTATCCTACAGGAAAGCATAGCGACGACGCTTGCGACTGGAATCAAGACAGCCGCCACACCACAACTCTCGAAAAAGAAGGTACCCACGCCGTTATTAAGCGCAAGCTGGATAATTGCACATATTATATTAATGTAGAGTTTAGTGATGGCGCACGCATTAGCAAACAGGGTGCCCACACCATTGTAATCTCTACCAAGAAGGGAGCCCTCGACCTCTACGTAGGTTTCAATGGCAACACTCCTATGGGCTTCTATCTCAGCAACCGTCCGTTTGCCGACTTCGCCATGGCTTCGGCAGGCAGATGGCGCAATTATTGGAACGAAGGTGGCTTCGTAGACTTTGGCGATGTGAAAGACCCTCGTGCCAAAGAACTCGAGCGCAGAGTAATCCTTAGCCAATATCTCATGGGCGCACAAGAGTGTGGTATTCTTCCTCCTCAAGAAACAGGACTCACCTATAATTCATGGTTTGGCAAATTCCACCTTGAGATGACATGGTGGCACCTTGCTCACTATGGCTTGTGGAATAAGCCTGAGTGTATGGAAAAATGCTTCGGCTGGTTTCTCTATGCTCAGAAGCTTGCTCGCCAAATAGCTAAGCGCCAAGGTTTTAATGGCATCCGTTGGATGAAGATGACTGACCCTTCGGGCATCGAGGCTCCATCTAATGTAGGCTCTTATCTTATCTGGCAACAGCCACATTTCATTTATCTTGCCGAACTCCTTTATCGTGCAGCCAAGAGTTCTGCCGAGCGCGAAGAGCTACTCAAGAAATATGCAGGCACCGTTAATGCCACAGCTCTCTTTATGGCAGACTTTGCAGAATACGACTCCATCCGCGACCGCTATATCTTGCGTGGATGTATTCCTGCGCAAGAAACCCTCAAGGCCGACTCTACCATAAACCCTCCTTTCGAACTTTCTTATTGGCACACAGCTCTGCAAATGGCTGAGAAATGGCGTCAGCGTAGTGGCATCGACGACAAGGGCGAATGGGATTCTATCATCAATAAGCTTTCTCCATTGGCATTCAATGAAGACAGCCTCTATCTTGCTGCCGAAACTGCCAAGAATACCTACACCGACATACGCTTTACCAGCGACCATCCTGCTCTTCTTGGTGCTCTCGGCATGATGCCCGACAGCAAGCTCATCAATAAGCGCGTAATGGCAAAGACTCTCGACTGGATTTGGGACAACTGGAACTGGGACAAGACATGGGGATGGGACTATCCTATGGTTGCCATGACCTGCGCGCGCCTTGGTCAGCCTAGTCGTGCCATCGATGCATTGCTCATGAATAAGCGTACCAATACCTATCTCGTTAATGGTCACAACTATCAAGATGGTCGCCTGCGTGTCTATATGCCTGGCAATGGTGGATTGCTAACAGCTGTAGCCATGATGTGTGCCGGATGGGATGGCGCAACAACCAAGAATCCAGGTTTCCCTAAGGATTGGAATGTAAAATGGGAAGGTTTACTCCCTATGCCGTAATATTTTATCGCGCTAAATAGCTAAAGACCGATATTTTATCGTATCTTTGCAGAAGATAAGCTGCACTCGGCAATTTGTAAGCAAGCTTACATTGCGCTCGTTTGCATTATCTTTGCAGTCAGGTAGTTATATATTAATGTATAATAACCCTTTAAACTATCAATTATCAACAAAACCAATAACAATGAAGAAACAAATTAACTCTGGGCTTAGCCCAAGACATTTGCTCATGGCTGCCATGATGGGATGTTCATTGACATCCTTTGCTGCCAAGGAAAAAGTAGTTGCTCCAACTCCTTTAGTTCCGACATTTACAGAATGGCACGACCTTCAGGTAAACGAAGTAAATCGCTTTAAGCTTCACACAAATTACTTTGCTTACGAGAATGAAGCAGCAGCTAAAGCTGGCGACATGACAAAGAGTGCCAACTTCCTTTCACTCCATGGCGCATGGAAGTTTAATTGGGTGAAAGATGCCGACAAGCGTCCTACCGACTTCTATAAGACTGATCTCGACGACAGTTCTTGGAAGACCATGAACCTTCCTGGAATTTGGGAGATGAATGGCTATGGCGACCCAGAGTATGTAAATGTAGGCTTTGCTTGGCGCGGACATTTCGATCAGCAGCCTCCTGCTGTTCCTACCAAGGACAATAATGTGGGTAGCTATCGCCGCATCATCAACATCCCAGAAAATTGGGATGGCAAGCAGGTTATTGCTCATTTTGGTTCTGTAACTTCTAACATCTACCTCTATGTAAACGGTCAGTTTGCAGGTTACGCAGAAGATCCAAAGGTTGCAGCCGAATTTGATATTACTCCTTATCTTAAGAAGGGCGAAAACCTTATTGCATTCCAGACATTCCGTTGGTGTGATGGCTCTTGGTGTGAAGACCAAGACTTCTGGCGCCTTTCAGGTGTTGCTCGCGATAGCTATCTCTATGCTCGTGACTCTAAGGTTCATGTTTCTAATATCAAAATTACTCCAGACCTTCAGAACGACTATGCTGATGGTGTTGTTCAGATCTATGCAGAGGTAAAGGGACAGCCTATAGTAGAATACAAACTCCTCAACCATAATGGCATCGAGATTGTGAAGAGCGAAGCCAACTTCAAGAAGCGCACTAATGGTACTGCACAGTTCGTATTGAAGAACGTGAAGAAGTGGAGCGCTGAAGATCCATACCTCTACACACTTGTTGCTACCGTAAAGGATCAGAAAGGCAACATCGTTGAGGTCATTCCGCAAAAGGTGGGATTCCGCAAGATTGAAATCAAAAACTCACAGTTCCTTGTAAATGGTCAGCCTGTATATATCAAGGGTGCAGACCGTCACGAAATGGACCCTGATGGAGGTTATGTAGTATCTCGCGAGCGCATGATTCAGGATATCAAGATTATGAAGCGTTTGAACATCAATGCCGTTCGTACTTGCCACTATCCAGACGACCCAGTATGGTACGACCTTTGTGACGAATATGGTCTTTATGTAACAGCAGAGGCCAACCAAGAGAGCCACGGCTTCCAGTATGGCGACGATGCTGCTGCCAAGAAGCCTGAGTTTGCTAAGCAGATCTTGGAACGCAATCAGCACAACGTAGAGATGCAATACAATCATCCTTCTGTTGTAGTATGGTCGTTGGGCAACGAGACTGTTTATGGCGACAACTTCATCGCTGCATACAAGTGGATTAAGGAGCAAGACAAGAGCCGTCCTGTACAGTATGAGCAGGCAGGCAAGACAGGTGAAGCTACCGACATCTTCTGTCCTATGTACTATAGCCACAAGGCTTGCGACGATTATTCAAAGGACAGCAAATATACTCGCCCACTCATCCAGTGTGAATACAACCATACCATGGGTAACTCAAGTGGTGGTTTGATGGAATACTGGGATATAACACGTAAGTATCCAAAGAACCAGGGTGGTTATATTTGGGACTTCGTTGACCAAGCTCTTCACCGCACTCCTGTAGCTCCTATGTCTATTAAGGGCAACCTCTCTTATCCGGAGTACAACAAGATTCAGTATACATATGGTGGCGACTACAATAACTACGACCCATCAGACAACAATTTTAACTGCAATGGTATCATCGGTCCAGACCGTCAGCTCAACCCTCATGCCTACGAGGTTGCTTACGTATACCAGAACATCTGGGCTGAGGCTGTAGACATAAAGGCAGGTAAGATTAGCGTATACAACGAAAACTTCTTCCGCGACCTCTCTAACTATCAGCTCGTATGGACTATCCTTCAGAATGGTAAGCCTGTACAGAATGGTACAGTAGACAAGCTCAACGTTGCTCCTCATCAGAAGGTAGAGCTCACCTTGCCTTACACAGTTCCTGCAGAGGGTGAAATCCTTCTTAACATCGAGTTCAAACTCAAAAAGGCTGAACCTTTGATGGAGGCTGGTCAGGTAGTTGCTTACCGCCAGTTGCCAATCCGCGAGATTACTAACAATATCGCTGATGCTGATGCTGCAGGCAAGATTAAGTTGGTTAACAAGAAGAAAGAGACCGAAATTAAGGTCACAAACGATGCTGTCAATATAGCTTTCGACAAGGCTACAGGCTTGTTGAAGGAATATAAGGTAAATGGTGTAGACCTTCTTGGCGAAGGCGGTACATTGAAGCCAAACTTCTGGCGTGCCGTTACCGACAACGATATGGGTGCACAGCTCCAGCATAAGTTCAAGGCTTGGCGCAATCCAGCCCTCAACCTCAAGGATGTCAATGCCCTTAAAGTTAAGACCGGTAAGACATACACTGTTGTTGTTACAACAAGCTATGATATGCCTGATGTAAAAGCAACTCTCGACATCGTCTACACCATCGCTCCTGATGGTACAATGCGCGTACAGCAGACTATGAATACCACCAAGGATGCTAAGGTTTCAAGCATGTTCCGCTTCGGCATGCTCATGCAGTTGCCTTACAACATGGATAAGAGCCACTTCTACGGTCGTGGACCAATTGAAAACTATATCGACCGCAAGTATTCGCAGAACATCGGTATCTACACACAGACTGCCGACGAGCAATTCTTCCCATACATCCGCCCACAAGAGACTGGTACCAAGAGCGACCTCCGCTGGTGGGAGCAGACAGACAAGGCAGGTAAGGGATTCCGTATCACTTCCGACAATGTTTTCGATGCAAGTGCACTCCACTATAGCATCAACGACCTTGACGAGGGTGAAGAAAAAGATCAGCGCCATAGCTATCAGGTGCCACAGTCTAAGTATACAGAGCTTTGCATAGACAAGGAGCAGTTCGGTATTGGTGGCGAAAATAGTTGGGGCTCATGGCCATTGCCACAGCATCGTATTTCTTATGGCGATAAGACGTTTACATTCGTAATTTCACCTATAAACTAAAACAAAAAATGAAGCTAAACCGCATTCTATCGTCGGTGGCACTCTCTGCCCTGCTGGTAACCCCAGCAGCGGCACAGCGCCAATTCGACATCACGACTAAGCCTGGAGCGCCTGTCCAATCTACCATGTATGGCATATTCTTCGAAGACATCAACTTCGGAGCCGATGGCGGACTTTATGCAGAGATGGTAGAAAACCGTTCTTTCGAATTCCCTAACCGCCTAATGGGATGGAACACATGGGGCAATGTTTCAGTAAGCAGCATAAAGCCTGCTTTCGACCGCAACCCTAACTATGTTGTTCTCGAACCATCTGGCCATCGCGAAAAATCTACCGGACTCGAAAACCGTGGCTTCTTCGGCATGGGATTGAAAAAGGGCATGAAATATAATTTCAGCGTCTATGGTCGTCTGCATCTCCTCAATGGCAAGCAGGCTAAGATTAGAGTTGAGCTCGTGGATGAAAACAACAATCCTATGGAGCGCAAGTCTATTACCATCACCAACAACCAGTGGAAGAAGTATAGCGTTGAGCTCACATCCAAGCAAACCCTGCAGAAGGGCTATATGCGCATCTTCCTCGAAGGCAACGAGAGCGTAGACCTCGATCATGTTTCTATGTTCCCTGCCGACAACTGGAATGGCTTGCGTGCCGACTTGGTAAAAGACCTCGAAGACCTTCACCCTGGTATATTCCGCTTTCCTGGCGGTTGTATCGTCGAGGGTACCGACCTCCAAACTCGTTATCAATGGAAAAACTCTGTTGGCGCACCTGAAAACCGTCCGCTCAACGAGAATCGTTGGAACAATACCTTTGCTCATCGTCTGTATCCTAACTACTATCAGACCTACGGCCTTGGATTCTATGAGTACTTCCTTCTTTCTGAGAAGATTGGCGCAGAGCCATTACCTATTTTATCTGTAGGATTGGCTTGCCAGTATCAGAATCGCGATGACGATAAGAATGCGCATGTAGCTGTTAACGACCTCCAGTCGTATATCGATGATGCTCTCGACCTCATCGAGTTTGCCAATGGTAGCGTAAACACCAAGTGGGGCAAGCTTCGTGCCGACATGGGACATCCAGCACCATTCAACCTCAAGCAGATAGGTATCGGCAACGAGCAGTGGGGCGAAGTTTATCCTGTGCGCCTCGCTAAGTTCATCGAGCAGATCAGAGCTAAATATCCTAATATAAAGATATGTGGTTCGAGCGGTCCTTCTGCCGATGGCAAAAACTTTGACTACGGTTGGGCAGAAATGCGCAAGCTCGGTGTCGACCTCGTAGATGAGCACTACTATATGGCTCCCGACTGGTTCCTCAAGAATGCTGGTCGCTACGACAACTATCCTCGCACAGGTCCTAAGGTATTTGCAGGAGAGTATGCAAGCCACATGCGTGGTGTAAATGCTCCTACCGTAGCCATGAACAACTTCGGAGCAGCACTATCAGAGGCAGCCTTCATGACAGGTCTTGAGCGCAATGCTGATGTAGTTTATCAAGCTACCTATGCACCTCTCTTTGCACATGTAGAAGGTTGGCAGTGGCGTCCAGACCTCATATGGTTCAACAACCTCGAGTCTGTACGCTCAGTAAACTGGTATGTGCAAATGCTCTATGGCACCAACCGCGGCACCAACATGCTTAAGCTCACCGAGAATGGCAATGCTGTAAAGGGCGAAGGCTCACTCTATGCAAGCGCCGTTTACGATAAGCACAAGAAACAGTACATCGTTAAGATTGCCAATGCTGGTGACAAGGAGCAGGACGTAACTCTCAACTTCAAGGGCTTGAAGAAGCTCCCTGCAGGCAAGGTTACCACCCTCCATTCCGATGACCCTAAGGCTACCAACAGCATCGAAAACAAATTCAATGTTGTTCCTCATACTGTCGACATCCCAGCCACAGCAGGCTCTACCCTTACCATCAAGGTTCCTGCTCAGACTTTCGCAGTATACAATTTCTAAGCCCAATGGCGCAGCGCATATAGAGCGCTAAAACGTATAAGCAACTATAGAGCAAGCGTCTTCTTGCTCTATGCATGATAAAACAAAGCAAGGCTCCAACCAAGGAACCTTGCTTTTGTTTTTATTATTGGTCAAATCAAAGTCCTTAATGACATAATGACTAATGATAATACTGCTCAATCTTTTATACCTCTAAGTATCTTTACCAACAATACAGAAAATATGGCGAAAAAGTATCACGTGATACTTGACCAAGTATCACGTATTACTTTGCAAAGTATCATTAGATGTGTTTTTTCCTGTGTCTTTTTCTGATTTCATTAGAAACTTTTTTGATTAATAAACTACTTCTGTAGACAGTATCACAAAAGCCATACTGGAATTGTAGACACTGGGAACTATTCCATGTTGCCATTCTGTCGACCCATATAACACAGAAGTGCACAGCTAACAGAAAAAAGTCTGTATGCCGTGCACTTCTGCATTTCGTGGGGGGAAAAGTTCCCCCGATAAATACGTGTTACCTGAATGTTAATCTTTTTTTTCCTTAAAAACGTGTTGGAAACTTCTCACGAGGTCGTCCTTCACTCAATACCTATTAAAACAATCTTTACCTAATAACTAAAAACCTAAATCTATTACTACTAACCTAAACAATATATTAACCTTTTGACGATGCAAAGGTAGTATGTTTGCGCAAACAGACCAAGAAAACGTGCAAGAAATATATAAAAAATATATGTTTTATTGATACAAATCAACATTGTGTGTGCGAACACATAACGGTTTTATGCCTTTTTTATGCTTTTGGGTAGAAGTTAAAGAGAATAAAAGAAGTTAGAGAAGTTAAAGCCATATATCTTATGATTAAAAGCCTGTAGCAAACTCCAACATAAGGCTATTAGCTTTAGCTTCTAACTACCAATGGTAGCGATAACTTCTTTTAATTCTATAACTTCTAACTCTTTTATTTCCTTCTATCAAGAAAAATATATAATTTTGCACTCTATATATGAAAATGTACTAATAAAACAGCTAATAACCAATTTTTAAGTAGCTATGACAGATTGGATAAACAGCCTATTTACCATACATTCATCAATACAGGCTGTTGTAATATTGTCGCTGATAATAACCATAGGCCTTGGTTTAGGCAATGTGAAGATAAAGGGCTTGTCGCTTGGTATAGCCTTCGTATTCTTTATTGGTATTTTGGCAGGTCATTTTGGCTTGGCAGTCGACCCAACGGTGGTGGAATATGCCGAGACTTTTGGCTTGGCTCTCTTTGTGTATACTCTTGGACTGCATGTTGGACCAAACTTCTTTGGTTCGCTGAAGCACGAGGGTGTGGCTTTTAATATGTGGAGCCTTGCTTTGGTGGTTGTGGGCACGGTGTTGGCAATGGTGCTAATTCCGCTCACAGGCATCAGTCTGCCCGATATGGTGGGATTGCTTTGCGGTGCCACCACCAATACTCCAGCCCTTGGTGCAGCCACAGAGTCGCTGACTTCGTTGGGCTTGTCGAGTGGCAGCGTGGCGTTGGCCACTGCCGTGACTTATCCGCTTGGTGTGGTGGGCGTAATCTTTGTGATGATGCTGTTGCGCAAGTTTTGCGTTAAAAGCGACGATCTGAAATCAAAGTCGCAGATTGACGACGACCATACTTATATTGCTGAGTTCGACGTTGTGAATCCAGCTATCGAGGGCAGAACCATTGCCGACATTTCGCAGAATAGCCATTTGCATTTCATCATCTCGCGTATTTGGCGTGGCAAACAGGTTATTGTGCCTATGGCTCAAACCCGATTGCATGCTAACGACAAATTGCTCGTCGTAACCACTCGCGAAGACGAGCGAGCTTTGGAATTGCTCTTTGGCGAAGAAGAACAGAAAGACTGGAACAAGGAGCAGATAGACTGGAATGCCATCGACTCGCAGCTTGAGAGTAGGGTAGTAGTGCTTTCGCGCACAGCCTTGAACGGTAAGGTGCTTGGCAGATTGCAGTTGCGAAAGTTGTATGGAGTTAATGTGAGCCGAATATTACGTGGCGACATCAAGCTCCTTGCCACCGACGATTTGCGATTGCAATATGGCGACCGCATAACAGTAGTTGGCGAACATGAGGCTGTAGACAATGTGGAGCGTTTCCTCGGCAATGCCGTTAAAACTCTCGAAGAACCTAACATCGGCAGCATATTCCTCGGCATCATCCTTGGTTTGGCAGTAGGCACTATTCCTATTTCCATTCCAGGCATGCAAATGCCAATACATCTTGGTGTGGCAGGAGGAGCCATATTGATTGGAATATTGGTTGGAGCCCTTGGTCCACGTTTGCGATTGATTTCCTACACCACGCGTTCTGCCTCGTTGATGCTTCGCAAACTTGGCTTGTCGCTCTATTTGGCTTGTTTGGGCATTGTGGCAGGTAGCGACTTCTTCTCTACCGTATTTCGTCCAGAGGGCTTGCTGTGGTTGGGCATTGGTTTGTTGCTCACCATGTTGCCATGTATAATAATAGGTGTGTTAGCTTTGAAAACAAAGAAGTTTGATTTTGCCACCATCTGCGGCATTCTGTGTGGAGCCATGGCAAACCCAATGGCTCTTGGCTATGCTAACGACACTTTGGATGGCGACAGCGCCAGCGTGAGCTACGCTTCTGTCTATCCATTAGGCATGTTTCTCCGAGTGCTCATAGCGCAAGTACTCATAATGTTTGCTATGAGCTAAATTGTCGCACTTAATAAAAGACAGAAAAATAAAAAGGTAGCTACAAAGCTACCTTTTTTCCACCTATTATATATAGTCCCTTTGTTGGTTTGCCATTTATGCGACGGCCCTGTAGGTCGTAGATGGCATTATGATTGATGTTATGATTGTCTGAAGTAATTTCCTCGATTCCTGTAGCCCAAGCATTGAAATCGAATACACGGTTTTCCATTCTGTTGAGGGCTAAAACCTCGATGGCTGAGAGTGGACGATTGTAGATGATTACATCGTCAAACGAAGCTTCGGCTGAGCCCCAGAATGAACCCTTACCCAAACAAATTTCTGATGCCGAAGACAGTAGGTCTACCATAAGGCTATAGTCGAAACCTGTGGCTGAGCTTATAGCCTTGCCATTGAGCGAGCCATTCCACTTGGTGAAGTCCATATTGTTGCCATCAATATAAAGCGCAACTTCGGCTGTGCGATTGAAAACCAATGTCACGAGGTGCCATTTGCCCACGGTGATGTTGTTTGGAATATTTTCTGCCGTAGGATGGTTTATGTCGAGCCAGCAACTCTCGTTGCCCGCTTTGCCATTGTTGTAGCCTACGTATGTGCGGCCAGTCATATATAGTCTTGCTGTGCCGTCAGTAATGCCAACCAATGCATCCCAATCATTCTCTGTGGCGCGGTTAATCCAAAAAGAGATTGTCGCTCCATCTTTCAATTCTTGACCCAACAAAGGATTAGGCATTGCCACAAAGCTCTCGTTGCCGTTGGCACCAAACTCAAGCTTTACTACTTTGCCATTGCGCAGAGCAGCATTCTCCTGCAGCGATGGTTTCTTATTTGTTCCATTAGCGCCCAATGATGCTTTCTGGCTGTTGTCCATGGCGTTAGCGAGCGCATCGTCATCGAAACCATAGTAAGCCATCATTCCTGATTGCCAGTCGGCAGACGGTGTGGAATGCTGGTAAGAGAAAGCCTTTACGGTATAATCTTTAGCCCAATAATAGCCTGGAGTTTCTAATTTTACCGAGAGGTCTACGTTGGTATCTTCTGCGAGGTTTGCAGGATTATATTTACCAACTGTAGATATTACGTCAGGATTACTACTTGTCCATGTAGTCTTCACGTTGCCAGCCTTGAGGTCGAAGCCCGCGAGGTCGAGGTCGCCCATTACATCCTGATTGTCTATCACAGGCTCTTTCTGATTGTTGAGTTGCCATGCCAAGTCGTATTTAGGAGTCCATTTGTATGCCCAGATGTTTACTCCAGTAGTAGGAGCGCAAGCTGTGATAGAAACAGTATGTATGGTTTTGCCATCCATCACCTCTTCGAATATCACACCATTATATTTCATTCCGGCTATGGTTAGCGAGATGTAGCCAGTACCCTCTGTGATGTTCCATTTACCAGTCTTAGAGCCCGAGATAGTGCCGTCTGCATTGAGCTTAATGTCGATAGGAGTAACCTCTTCGTAGTTCTTATAGTCCATGCCATATTTATGTACGAGCAACTTATAAGTACCCACAATCTCATCGACAGTAAAAGGCTGTTTTGCTGCAATGTCGGCATCAGTAATCTGTTCACCATTATATTCGAAAGGTGCAACCACAAGCCATCCATCGCTATTCACAAACACCTGGTGGGTGCGCACGCTGTGCCAAACGGTGTTGTTGTTAAACTTGGTGTGATAAATAAGGTAAGTGCGACCATCGTTGGCAGCAATGATGCTGTTGTGTCCCTGCGCACATTCGCCCACAGTCATGAATCCCCAATGGTTGTAAGCTCCCATTAGCTTTTCGCCACGAGTGTCGCCATTGTAGCCATAGTTCATCACGTATGAATTAAATATTGCGCTCTTACCCTTAGTATCTTTATATGGTCCGTCAGGCTTTTCAGAGCGGAACACTCTCATCTCGTATCCACCATCAGGCGAATAGAAACCATTGCTCACAAAGAGATAATAATATTTGCCTATGTGCTCTATGTATGAGCCTTCTCCCGAAACATAATATCCGCCCGAAATCTTCTTGCCGAAATACGGGTCGCTTGTCACACCATTTGTAGAGCCACCAACGGAAGGATAGGTAACATCATAGTTGCGCAAACCTGTTTCTTTATCGAGCTGCAACATCCAGATACCTCCCGACCATGAGCCGTAAGCCATCCATAGTTTGCCCTCTTCGTCGTAGAACACGCAAGGGTCTATGGTATGTGGCCATCTTTCGCCCCACTTTTTGCCCACGTTGTATCTTGCTGGCAACGAAGCCTGAGCACCGAGCACCAACTCCAGGTCGGTGTCCTTGTATGAATGCTCCGAAGCGTCGAAACCGCAGACCACTACCGGACCCTGGTATTGATAAGGACCCGTGATATTGTCGGAAGTGAGCAATATGATACTTGAATGCCATGCGTCGCCATTGATGCTAAGATAGTAGCACCATTTCTTCATCACCGGATTCCACACCACGTCGGGTGCCCACATGTTGCCATTGATGTCGTATTTCTCGTCGGTGCGTGCCGACCATTCCATCGCGTTAAACTGTGGCAGCGCAACCTCCACTCCGCCTTTCTTTATGGTCTTCACCCTCTGTGTGGTGAAAGCCTCGGCATTGGTGACGTTGGTGTTTGTTCCATTCTGCCATGCAAAGCTTGCCGAAGTCCAATCCTGCATGTTGGTAGAATAAGCGCAACTACGATGCGAGCCAAAGATGTAGTATCTCTTGCTGTTGCTGTCGTAAACCACCGATGGGTCGTGAACACTCACCGAAGTCTTCACCTTGTCCTTATACAAGTTCTTTGCCTCTGTATAAGTAAGTTCCGTTTGTGCCGTAACAGTTGTCAATGTCAGCATTGACATCAATGTACAAATTAGTTTTTTCATTATTTTTATGTCAGTTTGATTTGCATATAAAAAATTAGGCTTGATTTGTTGGGTACAAAAATACGAAAAAATAACTGAATAATGATATAAAAAGAAAAGAAAAAGATGATGCAGCAAAGCACTATTGCTTTGCTGCATCATCAAGAGTATAAAATAAATCTGAGTAGTTACTTTATCGGGTGAAACAATTTGTTCTTCGTACCTAATGCTTCTATCTCCTCCATAGTATAAATTGGGCGCCAACGCATGGTGCCATTGTTGACTCCTCTGCCTTGTACGTAATATTTGTTCCTATATCCATGCGGAGTAAACTCGCCTGTACCTCCTATATCTCCTATCTTAAAACCATGATGATACAAGCAAGTTGTCAACATCACCTCGGAATGTGCAGAATATCCTTGTTTTAGATATTTATTTAAGCAATCCAAAGCTTTATTAGAATATCTACATATAGGATTAAAGCCCTTTATACATTCTGTTAATGGATAACCACTGTCATTGCAGTGATGCCACCACCCCCAATCTTTATTTGTTTCATCAAAACGCTCTATATGGCAACTTAAGAAATCATACCCATCAAGATTTGTATCGCAATCGTTCATCAAAACATCCCACTTACCTGTAAACTCCACATCATATTCTATAAACCAATAATGATGGTACTCAGGATTGTCTATAAAGAAACGCAAAACTGGGAAATGACAACTGCCAGGAAGCAATGTGTTCGTAATAGGATTATATCCCAAATTATTGATATTTTCGCTATTCGTGATAAAACAAGAAATATCGTCAGGAACATTCCACTCACATCCTTCATCTAAGTTAAGAAGTAGAATTATATTATATTTCTTGTTCAAATCACTATTCAGTTTCCTGTATTTTTGAATAACATATTCGTTTACAATATGCGTAGACAATAGTACAACGCTTTTATTTTTAATCATAATACCACCAATTAAAAAGTTGTTTTAATCTTATTCCTTATAAACTTGTCAAATACACTACATTCTGTTATCTTAATCTTAGCGTTTGTCTGGTAGTTCCAAACTATCGTATTTTTAGAGACTTTAGATTTTCCAAATACAATTGTCATAACAAATGTTTCATCAGCAGGATTAGCATATTCTGCTATTGAAACGACTCTGCCTTGTAGCGTATTATTATTAACGTGAGTTCGATGAATTAGAATAAAGTTAATTGTCTATCTATAGTCCCTTGGACTGCAATTGTTGGTTTCTTAGGAAAGAAACAATATGCAGCCAAAGCTCCAAGAGTATTGACAATGAAGTTGTCGAAAAATCTGTGCCTGGAATGTTCCACCTGTGCGATATTCTTAAGTTCATCGTTTACGGTCTCAATGATAGCCCATTTTCCAAGCAAGAGCCTGTCTGATATTTTCATAATGGAGCCTTTAATGTTGCTTTTTAGTTTAGTGATTAGATGAAGCTTAAAACCGAAAAACCATCCCATAGAACATTTGCCTCTTTGAGCAATACCTTTAAATGTTTTATGAATAAGGATTCTTTGGTTCCTGCATACACGAAGAGGGGTACTATCCACGAAACTTATGCCAGTACATTTTCCCAAAAGCACCTTCTTTATAAAGATTGCCAAAGGAATAGCAATGGTCTTCTGGAGTTCCACAAAACGATTGTATGACACAACCTTGGGAAACAAATGTCGAAGATGCACACATACATATTCTTTGTAGAAAAAACTTTGCAGAAGTCATCCGCAATACAGAAAATTTCAGTAACTTTATCCTCGGTGATCATAGCGATTATTGTTTGTAAACTTTTGATTTTTAGCACTTTAAAGTTACAACAATTTTCGCTAATCACCAAATTTTCAGACACTTATATTTCGTCGAACTTGCGTTATTTAATTAACTATCATCGCGAAAAATTCTTTGGGCGCTATTGTGTTTTTTAAACACACATATACAGTTTCTGTTGACGTTTAAAGATGATGAATCTCTTAAATTTTGAGTTAAAACCACATCGTTTTTGAAACCACGTTCGATTAATTTCTGCATTAAAGCATCGTTCGGAATAGGGTTAACTATGTGATTCTCTTCATCAACATTCAATTTAATATTGTCTTGCCAGGATACTATCAGATATTTTCTTGTTATCTTACAAAGATTATCTAAGACCACATTTTCAAATTCCTTTGGAATATATTCACCGACATTTAGGAATAATGCCAATTCTGCAGGATAATCTATTGTAATAGGCTCATGAATACTTATCTGTCTACATAAGAGATTTTCTTGTGATATAATACATTGCGATTGCTCTGTAATATATGGATTCCCATCATATCCATGGGTAACGATTCCTGCTTTTTGTAGAGCAGAGACATAAAAGCCTGGCCCACAGCCTAAATCAATAGCAGTCTTGATGTCTAATATATGACACAATTTTATAATAGCAGATGATAAACCATAATCAAAAGGATATTTAAAAAGACTTCTTTGTTCCCTTATACCATTAGTATGAAATTTGGGATTTTCTTCTGAAATCAAATATTTGTCAACAAGTTTTAATAAAGCAGAACTTGCTTCCATGTCTACTTTTCGAGTAAAAAAAGCATTGGTTTGGGCAAGCTCTTCAAAGTTTTCTTCCTTCAATATTATTGGATGATTAGCTCCTGCTTTTGGCCATTTAATATATCTACAATTGGAATTGCACAGCTCCTTTTTCGGATAATCAATATTTACTAAGACTGTGTTGATATATATTTCATCAGGGGCAAAGGTAAATCGCATCTTTCTGTAAAAATATGGATTCCTCTTTGTATAATCTAGCAATGCTATAATACTTTTTCTCGTCAGCGAGAACCAACAAGAACCAATATATAGATGCAGAAACGGTTTAAAGATCTGTCTGCGGATGCCCCACTTTTCCTGTCTGCGCGTTAATTCCCACATGTTCTCTATTTCCTCTTCTGTTTTTGGTTTAAACAAATCCATAAAAAAATAGAATTGAAATCTTCGGAAAGTATTTTCGTCAGTATTCGGAGTCGGCATATGTGAACAGGAAATATAGTCGTTATTGTTATTATCAAACTTATCTAAGAACATTGACAGTGGTTTGATGGGATAGTCTTGCCCACTTAGAAGATGTATGTAATTAAAATCAGAATATTCAATGGCCCTTTTTAACATAAATAATTCCGCCTTTAATATGCTGAATCCTCCCCAATGTATATTATACTTACGATATACATCTATTACACCATGCATCGTTTTCAAATTATTTATGTCCGATTCTGTAATACCGCTTTTTCTATCGATATGAATAAAGATATCACATTTTCCTTGGAAATAGTTTATAAGCCTTTCCGCTTGTTTAACATCTTTATGAATCAATAATATTATTGCCTGTTTCATATGTTATTGATAATGTATAATTTTACTTATTGGCTCAAAAAAGTTTTCTATCAAGAATTGCTCTTTAATGATAATGTCACCTGTCCCTATTATTTCTATTTGTTCCGAAAGTTGGTAACCATAATTGGTAATAAGTTCCTTACCGAGGTATATTTTAACAATGTATAATTTCCCGTCATTCTTTGTTGACACATTTTCCACAAATGAAATGACGGTCCCATTTAAGTGACCATATGTACTTTCAGGATAATTTGCAGTATATATTTTAGCATTCATACCCTTCTTTATTTCCCCAGTTCTATCTGGTGGCAAAAATAAAAAAGCATAATACATCCCGTTATCGTGTATAATTTCTGCACTTCCACTAACCTTCGTTGGGTATGGAAATACGCACAAGAATGCAATTAGACCGACAAGGGAAATACAAATTACAAGTAAAGTGTATTTCGTTGCCGAAGTATATTGCTGAGGGATGAGATCCTCAATACTCTGATCATAGACGATGTTCTTTTCTGAATTATTCATATTCTTACAATTGACTTTCAACTAATTCATAATATGCTCCTTTATTATTCATCAAACTTTCGTGATTGCCGACTTCTACAATAGTCCCATCCCGCATTACGATTATCTGATCTGCATTTCTAATGGTGCTCAATCTATGGGCTGCAATAACAACAGTTTTGCCATTAAAACACTCACTTAGATTTTTCATTATCTCTGTTTCGTTTTTACTATCTAACGCATTGGTTGCTTCGTCAAACAGAAATATGTTAGGATTTTTATATGTAGCCCTGGCAATCAGGACTCGCTGGCGTTGCCCTTGACTAATACCCGTTCCTTCCATTCCTATTTTCATATTATAACCCAATGGGTTTTTGTCTATGAAATCATTTATGTTTGCCACTCTTGCTGCACATCGTAGTCGTTCCTTATCAATTTCAATATCACCAGTTGCTATATTGCGTGCAATCGTATCGGAAAAAACATATCCATCCTGCATAACCACTCCAATATGCTTTCTCCATACATGCGGATTCATTTGCGCAATTGGTGTATTGTCAACAGACACGATTCCTTCTGTCGGAGCATAAAGACCCTGTAATAATTTCATTATGGTTGTTTTTCCACATCCACTACTTCCGACAATCGCTGTTACTTTCTTCTCTGGAATATCGAAAGAGACATCTTTTAACACATACCTACGGGGTGAGCCATCGTAACTGAAACTAACATGATTAAAATGCAGAGACAGATTATCTGGCATATCAACTCTTTTTGTATGTATATTTGTGTCGTCATCTTCCGAGTCATTTATTTCATTTAACCGTTCCAAACTTATTTTTGTATATTGTAACGATTGTATAAAACCAACGAAATCATTCACTGGTCCTCCGATTTGCCCCGTAATATATGTAATAGCCATCATCATACCTAAAGTCATTTCGCCATCAATGACATTTTTTGCAACAATACATGATAATAGTATATATGTAATGTTTGTTATAAGAGAACCAACATTATTTTGCAATTGCCCAAGTTTTAGCGATTTCAAAGAAAGTCGGAATGACTTTGCTTGTATCTTTTCCCACTCCCATCTTTTTTGTCTTTCTTCATTACTCAATTTAATGTCTACAACACCCTGTAGCATTTGAAGCGTTTTGTTTTTATTCTTTGCAGAAATTTCGAATTTCTGGTAATCTAATTTTTTCCACTGTTTCAGGAAACAAAGAGTCCATAAAACATACAAGAGCTGCCCTGCAAAAAAAATGATTAAAAACCTGGAATTGTAATAAGCAAGGATAGCCGTATAAATAACAAAATTAACAGCGGAAAAAGCAATTTTTATGGTGCTTTGTAGCAAAAAATCCTGTATTCGACTATGGTCACCAAATCTTTGCATAATATCTCCCGTTACTTTAATGTCATAGAATTTGGCCGGAAGTTTCAGTAATTTACTCCAGAAATCAGATATTAACGATATGTTGATTCGTGTAGTCATATGTATCGAAACCCAACTATTAATCAGTCCAACGCTCATGCTCGTAAGGACCAGTATTAACTGGGCTATAAGAATCAAAACAACGAAATCGAGATTGCTACCTTTAATTCCGATATCTACCACAGATTGTGTAAGAAAAGGTGTGGCAAGTCCTATAATCATATAGATTATTAGGCATATTATATTTTGAATAATTCCACTTTTATGTGGAGTTATATATTTTATATAACGTGTAATGTCATGTGAACGTCCCAGCGTTCCCTCATCTTCATATTCGTAAAATGCATTGTCTGGAACCAATGAAAGTGCGATACCACGTTCTTCATTATTACGAACAGTATTTATCCAATGCTTTTTAAATTCATACTCATTACAAGTATATTTCATCGAGGCAGGGTCTGAAATGTAAAATTCGACTCCATTCCTACTTCGCTTAATCTTATAGCAAATGACGTAATGGTTATTATTCCAAAATAAGACACAAGGAAGTTTTATATTTTTAATTAATTTGTCGTATCCCAAACATAACCCCAAGGTATGAAATCCTATGCGTTCAGCAGCATCACTTAACCCCATCAAGGATGACCCTTCGCGAGATATACAGGAATATTCCCTTAAAGTTTGTAGGCTATATTTTTTTCCATAAAATTCGGCAATAAGCTGAAGGCATGTAGCACCACAATCCTTAATATTCAATTGATGCCTATGAGGAAATTCTTTTATTTTCATGCTTTTAAAAGGGAGCTCTCAAATGAGAGCCCCAATAAGATTTTAATAATAACATTTATTTACCAGAACCAGAACCAGAACTAGAACCAGAGCCAGAACCAGAGCCAGAACCAGAGCCTGAGCCTGAGCCAGAACCTGAATTTGAACCGTTACAAGAAAACAAAAACTTATTATTACATGCTTTTATCTCTGGACATTTACATTTTGCATTACCACAATAAGTATTTGGTTCACCTTCAGTTCCCGTTCCTCCATAAACTTCCAGCATCTCCATTTCTGAAAGAAGGAGCTCGTTATCTGCTGGAGGAAAAGTCAAAATTTCATTTTTCATTTTTTCTTTTTTAATAGTTTAACATTTGATTGTATATATATATATCTTGCAAGAATATATTCTATCGCTCTTTTGACATTTCGTGATCGTATTGCCTTACACTTTTACCGCCATCTATTCTGAATGATACAGCGAGAGTTATAGAATTATGGATAATATCCTTGGAGGATTGGCAAGAATAGTATTCATAGCCCGGCGAAGCAATATAATTGCGGTTTTCCTCAGATGTGAAACTAAACGGTAAGGTGTATGTCAACTGGATTTGAAGTTTTTCTTTGAATAGAGATTTTATCAGATTCACACCTAAAAAATCATGATAGTTTGTGCCCCAACTCTGTGCCTCAGCGTTATACAAATTATCATGGGTGTAGCTCAAACAGGCATACAGCTTCTTCTTGTACCACATATAACTTACCTGGGCACTTCCTGTCCATCCCCCATTGCTGTTGTTGAAACTCTCATATTGTGCCTTCCTGTGTTTATATCCCACATTGGCATCAATATTAAATTTGCCCACATTGCTGTTGAAGTTCATTGACACCCACCAGCTCCGGTTTTCACCATTCTGGTACGTGGAAAGGATATAGTTAGCCTGTTTCCCGTTCTGTAGGTTTCCGTATTCAAGAGACCGGATGTAGGCAAAGTCACGCGGAGAGTAGTTCATGCCTGCCTTCAATGTGATGGCTTCCATTATATTAACCTTCAGGGAAAGGTTGTGTCTCAAAGAAGTTCGCAAGAGCGGATTACCGACTCTCTTAGTCAGCGAGTCTGTGAAATATTCATACAAGGATGTTTTGTCTTGCGATGGATTGTTCAGCGTACTGGAATAGTCAATTCTTGTCCAACTATGTTTGCCTATCTTCTTAAACAGTCCGACTGAACCGGAATAGCCCATATAACTATCCCTTAATGACGGAGTTTTGGCAATGTACCTTCGTACATTACCTGACACATGCACACTTAAATGATGTGGGAACTCGTAAGACAGATAGGTTCCGAAGTAATGATACAGGAGGGTGTTCTTGCTTAGGATATCATTGTTGCCGAGCCTGAACTGGTCATAACGTTTCCAAAAGAAATTATAGGAAGCAGACACATAGAGCTTTTTGTTCAGGAATCGACGGTTTATGTCCATATCGCCAAACACGTGATCCATTATCTGATGGCGGTCATCCTGATTGTAGTATCCCGTGCTGCGTGACAACAAGCTGTTGGTATCCCATGACCTTCTTATGTAATTCAGCGTGCTGTTGTAATTCCATGCATCCGTTCCACCACGAAAGAACATGCCGACACCCTGTCTGTTGCCCTTATCCTTATCTTTGGAGCGCGAATAGAAGGTGTTGGCATTTCCACCCTGAAGGTCCGAACCGATTACGGTCCTGTGTGAGAAATCATCATTGTCCATAAATTCCACGCCGTATGCCAATGAAATCGAATTCCGTTTATTGAACTGGTAATCCACTGAAACACCAACGGTGTTTTCTCGGTTCATGTACCCTTGGTTGTGTGAATTATCCGCATTGGCAACTACTGTTTCCATGTAATCATTGGACAGATAACGACGCGTCAGAAATGTATTCCTCTCTCCCTGGTTAAAATCTCCGTAATAATAGAGCATGGCATTCCACTTGTTCTTTGTGTAGGTAAAGGACTCGCTCCACTCAGTGTTCCCAAAACTTTTACCTTTCCCGTTTCGGTCTGACGGGTAAAAATCTACATTCCCAAATAGATTATTCTCGTATCCCTCATAATCCGTTTTGCGGTGCAGATTTATAATGGCATCATAAGACTCGTATTTTCCTCTAGGATTCTGTATAACTTCCACTTTGCTAAAACGGATATGTCTCAGATTTTTTATATACTCTGCGTCTTTTTCTACACTGTCTACAAGGATAATGATATTTTTGTTACCCAAGTAGGACAAGGATTTTGTGGCATAATTATAGGATATCCCCGGGACCTTGTCCAGCATTTGAGCCGTGTTATAGCTTCCCTTGCGCATGTGCTTGGTGATACGATACACATCCTTGTCGGGGTAATGGAAAATACTATCGCCGATAACAACCACCTCGGCGAGGACAGCCTCCTTAATATCCTCACTCTCTTTAACGTCCTTCTTCACCTCTTTGTTCTCCTGAGCATACAAGGATGAAGCCAGGAAACAAAGGCATAGTAGAATCTTTATTCTCATATATTTTTTACTTCTAAGGCAATAAAATGCAGTGACTAATCTATGAATTACTAAACTCCAAATTCAGCTACATGTTTGCATTTGTTGCAAATCATATTTCATGTTGTTCTTTTTTTAAAATGATGATTTCTATTCACAAAGTTATAGAAATGAATTTGAATTTGCTTGATTTTTATGATTTATTTTTCTTTGTGTTACAAAAGTTATGGTTGATTTAAAATATTGATACTAAGTGGTTTAAGTGTGAATATTGCTTGCTTTGCAAGATAAAAATGTAACTTTTGCAAGACGAAATTGTTGATAATGTGCGTAGAAAGAAGAGTGAGACCTATTCTTGTCATACTAGAATAGGTCTCTCATTTAATTAGCTAAGCCTAAAAGACCTTTGGCTTAGGAGTGTTTGTTTCTATCCACGGACGATTCCTGTTGAATCAAATCTCTCTCTCTTTGTAAACACTCGAATGATATAGAATGGAGGTTGGTCTTTGAAAGCATCAAAGTCCGTACTATGAAGCAATACACATTTTGAGATGTAATCTGCATCCAGTTTATACGACTGTGCGTCTGTCATGATAAAATAGCTTTCTATCATGAACATAACAGGTCCTGTGACATCTGGATATCTACTTTTTTGAATTTCCTGCAAGGTCGTATAATTAATTTTTTTCTCACAAGTTATATTTGTTTTACCATAATACGTAACACCATTTATAACAAGAGGTTTGTCAAGTGGTACACCTTTTTTTATATCGGTAACGCCACTGTCTTTTCCAGCGTTAAAACCAATATAGTCTTTTACAAAGACATCGTTAATAAAAACAGCACTCTTTGGCTTATTGAACCAAATATCATCCACCCAACCTTGAGCAAACGACATTGTATGGCATAATGCCAACAAGATAATAGAAATAATTGTCCTCATAAATAATTTGATTAATTCAATTTTTAAGTATTACAATCTATACCCCATCATATTCAAATTGTTAGCGAACCCTTACAGTTCTATCCCTTTTAGTAAGTACTCGAATGATGGAAAATGGAGGATAGTCTTTGAATGCATCAAAGTCCTTGCTATTAAGCAATTCGGTTCTAGCAATGTAATCCGCATCCAGTTTGTATGACTGTGCGTCTGTCATGATAAAAAAGCTTTCTATCATAAACATAACCCGTCCTGTGACATCAGGGTATCTATTTTTTTGAATTTCCTGCAATGTCGTATAATTAATATTTTTCTCACAGGTAATAATTGTTTTATAATAATACGTAACACCGTTTATAACGAGTGGCTTGTCAAGTGGTACACCTTTTTTTATATCGGCAACACCACTGTCTTTTCCAATGTTAAAACCTATAAAGTCTTTTACAAAGACATCGTTAATAAAAACAGCACTCTTTGGCTTATTGAACCCAATATCATCCACCCAACCTTGAGCGAACGACCACGTATGGCATAATGCCAACAAGATAATAGAAATAATTTTTCTCATAAATAACTAAATTAGATTAATTCTATTTTTGATTATTGCAATCTATAGCACCATAAATTCCTGCTTCTACTGTGGTTACTGTAATTGCTAAAAAGCAACATAAGAATAAAGTTAGTAATTTCTTCATTTTGTTATTGTTTGGTTTGTGCTGCAAAGATATAAAAAAGTAGATAAAATCTAAGTTTTTAATGGCGATAAAAATTACACATTTTTACACATTGGTAAATTTCTACGTGTTTATCCTAAAATCCGCAACTATCATCCAATACACGATTAAGGGTAGATTTATGA
>ENA-OYWJ01000155-OYWJ01000155.1-human-gut-metagenome-genome-assembly--contig:-NODE-155-length-35574-cov-7.592528_pt1 | contig 35574 bp, 28 predicted proteins | sample MGYA00244169_ERZ653395 | MGnify/ENA primary metagenome ERZ653395 (study PRJEB26926, sample SAMN06165120) | human gut metagenome | biome: ENVO:00009003; feature: ENVO:2100002; material: ENVO:00002003...
GTGGAACGCGTTTCAAACCACCTGCCAGTAGCCATAGAGCTGGATACAGATGTAGCTTCCTTCTATTTTATTATTTCAGCTTCCATGTCTTGACATATCTGATGAAGCTCTTTTTTCAGATTTTCTGTGTATGTTTCTGCCAGACTCTGTACATACTAGTGGCATAAAACTATGATTTGAGGGTTGTATATGAAACAATTTAAACCATATATTCCGGCAGATAAGGTGATGCCGGAGCTTACACCTACTTCTGCGATTCTTGGCATTATCCTGGCGGTCGTGTTCGGCGGTGCAAATGCCTATCTGGGCTTACGAGTCGGTATGACCGTCTCCGCTTCCATCCCTGCTGCCGTTCTTTCTATGGGTATTGTGCGCATGATCATGCGCCGCGATTCTATTCTGGAAAATAATATGGTGCAGACGATCGGCTCTGCAGGTGAATCTCTGGCCGCCGGAGCTATCTTTACGCTGCCAGCCCTGTTCATGTGGGCAGATGAAAATCCCGATATAAAACCTCCATCTTTTCTGATGATTGCATTTGTCGCCATCTGTGGCGGACTGATCGGTGTTCTGTTCATGATCCCGCTTCGTACCGCTCTGATCGTAGAAGAACATGGTACACTTCCATTTCCGGAAGGAACTGCCTGCGCTGAAGTACTGCTCGCCGGAGAAACCGGCGGTCACAAATCCATGCAGGTATTTTCCGGGCTTGGCATCTCTGCTGTCTATAAATTTATCGCTGATGGTCTGCATTTGTTTCCAAGTGAGATCACATGGACGATTTCCTCTTATAAAGGATCGGGCTTCGGTATGGATGTCCTCCCTGCGCTGGTCGGTGTCGGCTATATTTGTGGTGCAAAGGTCGCTTCGTATCTGTTAAGCGGTGCTGTGCTTGGATGGTTTGTTATCATGCCTTTGCTCGTTCTTGTTGGAGGTGACAACATCCTGTTCCCCGCTTCCGTTCCGATCCGCGAACTGTCAGTCGATCAGTTATGGGGAAATTATGTGCGGTATATCGGTGCAGGCGCGGTGGCAGCCGGCGGCATCTTCAGCCTGCTAAAATCATTTCCGCTGATCGCATCCACATTTGCCAAAGCCCTGAAAGGCTTCGGACATACAGATGGAAATTCGCGAACATCTAAAGACATTCCGCTTCCTTATGCGATCGGCGGTATCCTGATCGTAGCATTTGGTCTGAGTGCTTTTCCAAATATTCCGATCAATCCGGTCACATCCATTCTGATCATTATTTTCGGATTTTTCTTTGCAACCGTATCTGCAAGAATGGTCGGTGTCGTCGGCTCATCGAATAACCCAGTGTCCGGTATGGCGATCGCAACCCTGCTATTTGCAACGATCCTGTTAAAGCAAGCCGGCATAACAGGATACCGGGGTATGACATCTGCCATCTGCATCGGTACTGTTATCTGCATAATTGCAGCCATGGCCGGAGACACCTCGCAGGATCTGAAAACGGGGTATATCGTCGGTGCAACCCCATATCTGCAGCAGATTGGCGAACTGATCGGATCGATCGCATCCGGTCTTGCGATCGGTGGTGTTCTCTATCTGCTGAATGCCGCATGGGGATATGGTTCTACCGAGCTTCCTGCTCCGCAGGCAACCCTTATGAAAATGGTCGTTGAAGGTGTTATGAATGGCAATCTTCCATGGGGGCTTGTTATTGTCGGCATTTGCATTGCTATCGTTGTCGAGATCTTAGGTATCCCGGTTCTGCCATTTGCCATCGGACTGTATCTGCCGATTTACCTGACAGTTCCGATCATGATCGGTGGTCTGATCCGCCTTTTCGTGGAGAAACGCCGCTTTGCCGATGAGGGTTCCCGCGAAACCGTCCGCAATAATGGTATCCTTTTCTCCTCCGGTATGATTGCAGGTGAAGGGCTGGTTGGAATCCTGCTTGCCATCCTTGCCGTATTCGGCGTAAGTGATCGGATCAATCTGGGACTTATGGGATTCCATCTTGGAAAATGGGGCGGCTGCCTGTTCTTCCTTGCCCTGCTTTTCAGTATGATCTACATGATCCATAAAACGAAGGATAAACAATCATCCAATAACACACTTTAATATCTTCACCCGGAAAGGATTTATTTTCTCATGCAAAAATATAATATACAAAATGTCATTGCAAAACAGAACCATAATCGTAAAGATACCCTCTCGCAATTTTTTATAAAAAGATCAAAATCCGGTTTTCTTTCCCATACTGCAAACTATATGGACAAAATCCCCTGCATCAATCTGAATTATACATGGGAACAGTCGCCCGATGGAATTATTGTAATCGAGATGCCGCATACCGGTTTTTATCACAAGATCGCCCAGAAATATTTTCACAAACCAAAGAAAAGCCATATCAGGCTTGACCGATATGGCAGTACCTTATGGGTTCATATAAATGGCGACAACACGGTATTCAATCTGGTATCCATCATGGAAGAACAGTTCCCCGAAGAAGCTCCTGATATGTTAAAACGTGTTATCGCCTTTCTTGAAACACTGGAGAGGGTAAGGTTTATATATTTTTAGTATTATTGTGTGTAGTCTTCCCATACAGCATACTTATAATCAGTCTGAAAACTAACTCTTTTGGAAAGCTCTGCGCCTATCCCTGGAAACATTTGAAGGTTTTCAAATTTGTTATAAATCTCCTGTACTGTCCGTGCTGCATACTCCTTATTATCTTCTGAAATATAATCTCGAATTTCTTTCAAATCCTTAACAACAATCGGATTGATCCGTAATTTTAACATTTCATTCCCCCGTTTGTTCTTTTAGTTCTTCCATACTAAGCCAGCCTTCACCATCCTTTACCGCTTCTTCTGCTTCCTGAAGTTTCATCAAGAGCTTCTTTTCTGCTCGATCACGTTCATAATCTTCAATATCCATAACCACAAAACGTCCTCTACCATTCTTGGTCAGATACACAGGCTCTCCTTTGTGACAATTTTTCAGAACTTCATTATAATTTCTCAAATCTGAAACTGGTAAAATGTTAACCATATACTTTCAACTCCTTCCTTTATGTATTGCTCATTTCTACTAATAGTAAATGCAAAAAAGCTGTAAAATTCAACGTAAATTTTTACAGCTTTCTGCATTTATACAGGTTCCATCCTACAATTTGTGCAGACGGTCTGCACAAATTCTATTCTGTTTCCTTTTCTTCATTGTCCTGCTGCTGAAGATAGAACATTGCCTTTTGAGTTTCAATCTCCGCTTTCAGTTCTTCTTTTGTCGGCAGGTATAATTTGTACTTTGAAGCAAATAATTGTTCATTTCCGTGCATAACAGAATAACGGGCAATATCATCATCTGTATCGGAACAAAGGACAATACCGATTGTTGGGTTATCGCCCTCGCTGCGTTTCAGTTCATCATACATACGGATATACATATCCATCTGTCCTACATCTTGATGTGTTATCTTCTCTGTTTTCAAATCAATAAGGACAAAGCATTTCAGTATGTAATTGTAGAATACAAGGTCGATATAGTAGTCCTGCTTCTCCGTATGAATATGCTGCTGTCTTGCCACAAAAGCATATCCTTTTCCAAGCTCCATCAAGAATTTCTGCAAATTGGAAAGAATGCTTTTCTCAAGGTCACTCTCTGTAAAATCTGTGTTCTGAGAAAATCCTAAGAACTCTGCAACTACCGGATTTTTGATAAACTCCAACTTATCATTCTGATACGGTGCTGTCAGTTCCTTCATTTCACTTTCTACAAGCTCTTTTTTCTGTGTCTTGAGCATACGGTAATAATACTGAGAAGAAATGTTCCTCTGCAAAGTACGGACACTCCAAGTTTGTTCTGCGGCTTCTTTCTCATACCAGTCACGAGCTTCCTTATCTTTAACCTGTAATAACGCTGCATAATGTGACCAAGACAGTAGTCCAACAGATTTTCCAGACGGTGTCTGGAAAATTTCAGGATAGGTCTTATAGAAAGAATAAAAGCTATATAGATTCGACTTTGTATAACCTTTTCCATATTCAGCCGATAATTCTTTTGCTAACTTTTTTATAATTTCAGCTCCATATTTTGCCCTATCCTCGCCCTGCAATTCTTCACTTGCAATTCTATAACCAAGGAGCCAATTTCTCTGTATCAGCGTTGTATTGACCGCCCGATATGCAGCTTTTTGTGAAGATTCAATAATCCCACACATATCCTTTAAAATGTCATCGGTTTTAACAAAATTATCCATAAAATTATTTTGACCGATTTTTTCTAATTTATTCTCCATAGCCATCGCTCCTTTGGATTTCATTTTTTAATTATTCGCTTTCCTGCATATCCTCATCGGCTTTTGCAATCATCTGTCTGTACTGTTCCTTCACACTTTCCGGTGCAAGTATCTGTACCTTGCCATTGAAACCAAATACCCAACCGAAAAAGGTAGGACTGGTTGATACTTCGGTCTGTACTCTGAATGAAGTCATATCATACGCAAGGGTTGTCACATCTTCTCCGAAACGGTCAACCATTGTTTTCATCAGACTGTTATCACACCGTAAATCCACAAAAACTTTCTCGCCTGAGAACATAAAGAAAACTTCCTTTGTGTAATTCTCAATATCAAAATCATCAGGCATAGGAATAATATCTTTATCCAATATTTCCGGCTTGGAAGCAATACGGTCTACCCTGAAATTGATAACCTTGCTTTTCTTCTCTGAATATCCGAGAACATAATAATAATCCCCACACCAGAGAAGTTTATACGGACTGAGCTTATACACTTCGCCCTTGTTCTTCAGAACCTTTTTCTTTAATCCAGTATAATCGTAATACTGGAAAGAAATCTGTTTACCTGCGTTGATGGCGTCATTTATAGCGTCGATGATGTAATATATCTGCTCATTATCCGGCTTAATGCGATTGACCACATAGTTATTACGCTTCAGCTTTGCCACCTGCCCCGGACTGGTCATCGTATGTATCTTCTCAATCAGAGTTTCGCTTTTCTTCTTTGTAATGAACTTCGATGACTCTACTGCATCTATCAGCAGTTTCAGTTCCGGCAATTCAAACTTACGACTGGCTACAAAGTATTTGCTCTGAGTAGAATGGATAGTAACAATATCCATTCCAAACTCCTGAAGTGCAGCAATATCTTTTGTGACTGTCGTTCTATGTGCAGATATTCCGTATTCATCATTCAATATATTGATTAACTGTGTTGTGGAAAGTGGATTTTCTTCATCAGTTCTTTCCAGTAAAATCTTTTGTAAATATAAAATTCTTGGTTTTGTTTCCATAATTCTTATATACCAATCGCTCCATCAATAGTATCTGTCTACTTTTTCTTTTTTGGCTTAGGTGCTGGTAATTCATCGTACATTGCATTAAATAGTCCTGTTAAAAATTTCTTATTATCCACATCTTCTACAAGCAACATTTCCTTTGCCCCATCATACGGCAATTCATAAATAGCTGTCGGCATATATGAAATTGCTGATTTTGTCGGTTTTACAAGTAATCTGTCATCATAAATTCCGCCGACAATTTTACCACGATAATAAATAATAAATTCGCCCATCATCGCACGGTAAGTAATCTCGTCCAATTCTGCCAACTGCTCTAATACAAATTCCAAATATTCTTTACTTGATGCCATTAGTTGTCCTCTGACCTAATTTCATTTTACTCAATTTATGCCTTCTTTATTGGGTGTCTTATTACTGTTTTGCATTTCTCCGGTGCAACTTTTCTTGGGTCTGATAAATAGATTTCGTGATGGCGCCGCTCACCAATAAAATCATTTACATAACCGTTTTCTTCAAGATATTTATCCATCATTGTCACGGTTGCAGGTTCATCATCAAAAGCTCCTATATGCATTATCTGTACGCACAAGCCTTCGTCAATACCCAAGAACTCTGCACCAGAGCAATCCATCTTTTTCTTTTTTGAAGCGGTTTCCACCGCCCAATCAAAATCTTTCTTTGCAATAAAATCAGGCAGACGAATAACAGAAATCCAGTTGAAAGCTGATTTGTTGGTATAATCTACACTTTCAACATTGTCCTGCCACCAAAATCCCTCAAGCGGTGGTACAACATATTCAAAAAATCCGTCTATTTTGTAATCCGTCTTATAACTCATCTTGAGAGTATAGGCAACAGCATACAAAACTCCAATGGCAGCTTTATATTTTCCGCCTTCTTCATTGGGATTTCCTTTACCTCGTACTGCTATATAATTTGCCTTTGGAATTGTCACAATCTGTGGCTTATTCTTCGGCATATAGAACTCTTTATATTCTTTCTTAAAATCGAATGCCATTTGTTTTACCCTCTCTGAAAAATCATTCTACTTACCTTATAATTTATAAAACACAATTTGTATATATTTCAAATAAAGCTAAAAGGAATAAATCTTCCATTGTTCCTATAATTTCTCCATCGTATCCTCCCGGAGAACCGTATGATTTATCAATGTTTTTATTTTTATTCCCATAGATTGCTGCAAACTCTGCTATAACAGTAACCAACTGGCACGCCTCTATTTCTTTGCAACTTCCAAAATCATATTCTACCGCCAACTGCTGAATTGGTGTTTCTTTTTTGTCATTGCTATTAAACGCATTAGCCAAAACATCTGTAATATGATTTTGATATCCAAACTCTTGATGTGGAATTGATTTATCTGCATAGTATTCTATGCTACGAGCGAAATATTTTCCTCCATCGTAAAAAACACTTTTATCATCAGGAAAGTGTTCACTTAGCACACTTTCTATTGCAGCCAAACACTTTTCATAAATATTGGACTCACTGACTCGTAAATCCAAATCACAATATTCCAAAATTCTATTTTGAACCTCTTTAGTACAACAGCAAAATTCTCTATACATCTCTCTGTTGTAATAAAACAAATCATTATACATCGTGGCTATTGCACATAGCGGAATAAGCCCTCTGTCCTTATAATATTTAGAAATAAATGATACCGCTTGTGCTTTTACTCTCTCTTGCCGACGCTCCTCATCACGCTTGTCCTGTCTTTTTTCAAACCTCTCTATACGGTTGCTTTGTCTTATTTGCAGGACTGCAATAATAACCGTAACTATTAAAGCAACTCCCGCACAAATAATACTTATCCAATCTGAAACACTCATCATATAGGTTCTCCTTCTACTGTAAACGATAATTTATCAGCAATGGCTTATGACATTTATATGCATAATTTTTTCTCAAAAAAGCCTAATGCTAAACTAAAAGATATTTTGACCGAAGCTGAAAAGTCAGCTATTCAGGTCGGAGAAGCAAAAACATCAAATGGCGAATATCCATTCTTTACAAGCGGTGCAACTATTTTAAAATGGAATGAACCATTTGTTGACGGTAGAAATTGCTTTTTAAATACCGGCGGTAACGCTGATGTTAAATTTTATGTTGGTAAAGCCGCCTATTCGACAGATACTTGGAGCATTTCTGCAAAATCAGAAATGTCGGATTATCTCTACCTAATGTTATTTTCAATCAAGCCTGAACTTAACCAAAAATTCTTCCAAGGAACGGGGTTGAAGCATTTGCAAAAGCCTTTACTTAAAGACAGAGCTATCTATGTTCCTGAAAAAATGGAATTAGAAGCATTTAACCGTCAAGTAATGCCGATGCTTGATATTATTTCTGAAAACACAAGAGAAAATCAGCAGCTAACATCTCTTAGAGATTGGCTTTTACCTATGTTGATGAACGGTCAGGCGACCATCAGTGACTGATACGATAAATTATCGTTTATATTATTATTCAAAGCGATTTTTTCATCAATTTTTGAAAGTATATTAGCAATTTTACGCTGCACTTTAATTGAAATATTAGGAACTGTATATGTCGGAAAATCTTCTACAGAAATTCTATTTACAGTGCTACCTTTTATAATCTTGCTTTGAATAAATTGTTTCCACTCCGGCGAAAGAAAATAATAGTACAGCCACAATGTGTCAATATTCTTACTTACATTTCTGATAATAGCTAATCTTCTTCCTAAACACCCATAAAAGTCTTTAGGTATTAAAGCGTACCTTCCCAATGTTGCTTCATACGAAAAAACAATATCTCCATACTGTGGGGTTACTCTTTTTGTCCACTTAATATAATCTTCTTCTGACAAATGAGCAAATTCTTTTGCATTTATTTTTCCATCATCAGTTATTGCATCTATTCCCAAGTAAACTGGACCATCGACTGTTTTCTTTGGTGTAGCGTGTGGGCCATCGTACACTTCGCATATCTCTTTTATCACTATTCTTTCTGACATAAATTCCTCCGCTATCCGATATATTTTCTATGAGCCAATTTAACATTGCTCTGTTTGACCATTGCATACTGCAAAGTCGTATCTATTTTTCTATGTCCCAAAAGCTGCTGTAACTGTTCAATAGGCATTCCTTTATCTATTGCCATAGTTGCAAGAGTACGTCTAAATTTATGTGGATGTACCTTACTAAGACCTAATTGTTTTCCAAAATTTCGTAATCGCACTTCAATACCACCAATTTTCAATCGTTCATAAGGAGCTTTTAAGGATACAAACAGTGCCGGATTGTTATCCATTCTGCTTTGTAAATAATTCTGCAAATGTATTTTTGTTCTGGCGTCAAAATAAACAACTCTCTCCTTATCGCCCTTTCCAAAAACAACACATTCACGCTCATTGAAATCTATATCTTCTCGATTTAGCAGAACCATTTCTCCAACTCGCATACCTGTTGATGCCAACATATCAATCATTGCCAAGTCCCTGAGTTCTGTACAATTATCTCTCATCAATTCAAGTGCTTCATCTGAATAAGTTTCCTTAATATTCGTTCTAGTTTTAACCTTATGTATTCTTCTAACCGGACTTTTCAAAATATAATCCTCGTCCTCAAGCCAAGAAAAAAAGCTGGAAAGTATTCGTCTTATATTATCAATCGTAACTTTACTTGAATTTTTACTTGACTGATATTTAGTAAGGTAACAGCGTATATCATCGGTTACAATATATTTAATACCTTTACCTATACTATCAATCATTGCCTGTATAGTTGCTTTGTAATATTTCAAAGTTTTTTCGGAACAGCCCTCAATTCTCTTTGCCGCTAGGAACAACTCAACCAAGTTCTGCTCCGATAATTCCTTATCCTTTTCCGTCTTTTTGACTTCATAATCAAAAAGTGTATGTTGCAGTACCTCCTGCAATCGCTGTGTTTGTGCATTGTTCAAATAAGGTAGCATACCCTGAACAATATCCGTAATTAAATTCTGTTTCATAGTCAATTCTCCTTTTATATCACTTAGAGAACAACTATGGAGCGGTAGTCCCCTGCTTTAACTCCTGCCACTCACAAGAGTTATGGGATATATGCTAAACGATAATTTACCACATCAATCACTGATGGTAGCCTGACCGTTCATCAGCATAGGCAGCAACCAATCACGTAAAGTTGAAAGCTCAATATTTTCCTGTTGATTTTTGATAATTATCTTTCTTACTTTTTCAGCATAACTTTCAAAAGCATTCAATTCGGTTGTTGAAGGTACTTTTAAGGAATATAGTGTTAAGTTTTCTCTTGTAAGTTGTGGTTGTGCCGAACCTGAACATAAATAGTTTGGATTTTTTGCAAGCAAATAATAATAAAGATATTCTCTATACGGGAAATCAGAATGCGGCTTTACCACCATTGCGTTTCCAGTAATCCAAGAAAACGGTAATGTCATCTGAATAGAGCCGCAGCTTGCTCCTCTACAAGCGACAGCTATTTCAGACTCGGAATGATTATATTGGTTGTATTTTCCAATAATTCCGTTTGCTCCATACACAAAATAGTTCCCGTCTGCAATTAAATCTTTTCCACTAATTGTTTTCGGCTGGTACATTTCGGAAAGTTCTGCTAATGACTGCTGTTTCCATTCAGTATTTGCATTTTGCAAAAATTGAAATGTAAAAATTGTTTTTATTTGTTGCTCTAAATTATCGTTTATCCTCTTATTATTTTCAATTTTTCTTGTTATTCCATGAATAACTTTTACTATACGATTTTGCTGTCCAATTATTGGCAATTCAACCTCAATATTCCCTAATATTTCTTGATTCAAATTACTAATACTTGTTTGTTGTGTGTTTGAAAAGAGCTTCCTAAACAAAGGTGACTTGAATAAATAAAGCATATATAATGGGTTTACATTATTATTAGTTATTCTAAATCTGATGCAAAAACCTGAAAAAGTCACTTTTTCTTTAATCTTTTCAATAAGCATAGCTCGTCCAACAAGATTTTTGTTTCCGTTAGAACGAACAAACAGTATATCATTATCCTGCAATAAATAATCCGTGCTTACTATATCCTCGTCAACCTCTTTTAATCCGTCCAATTTTGCCAAATAATTATCTCCAAAATCTGGAACACCTATCATTTTACAACCAGATAATACTCTCTCTGCCGAAAAATTCAGTCCATTTTTAAATGTACCTATTTCGGATAACTTTACCTTACTCATACTTTACCTTCTTTAACTGCTCCATAATTTCCGTTTTCAGTTTGTCGCCCTCTGCAAAATATTCCTGCAACTTCTCTGCATAGGCACTCATACGAGCATTAAATTCGTCCTGTGATAATTCAACATATTCAATTTTCACATCAAAATACTGTCCTGCTGAAAGTGAATATTTCTTTTCTTTGATTTCATCATAGGTAACAGCAACTGAAAAATCATCAACAGCTTCTTTATTAAGGAATGTATCAACAATTTTATCAATCTCAAAATCACGAAGTCTGCGTTTCTGATTATTACCGTCCTTATATTCTTCTCCCAGTTTTGACGCATCTATCAGTACAACCTTGTCTGTTTTTCTTGAATTATCGAAAAATAATACTGATACATTCGTTCCGGTATTAGCAAATACATTTGACGGCATACTAATACAGCCATAAACAATATGTTCGTCTACAATATGTTGTAGTATTTTCTTTTCTACACCCGACTTTGCAGTTATAAATCCGGTAGGAACTACAATCGCACCTTTTCCGGTTGATTTCAATGAATTAAGAACGTGCTGAATGAACAATGTGTAAATTGCCATACTCTCTTTCTTCTTGGCAGGTACTTTCGGAACTCCCGCCCAAAAACGAACAGGCATCGCTGCTATACGTTCTCTTGTATCTGAGAAATCCATCTTAAAAGGTGGATTTGAAACTACATAATCAAAAGTTCTTAATTCCTGTCCATTATCACTCTTGTGATATGGAGCAATCAGCGTATCTCCCTGAATTGCATGGTCAAGAGAAGATACTAAACTGTTCAGGATAAGATTAAGTTTTAACATTTTATTACTTCGCTGTGAAATATCCTGAGCAAAAATCGTACACTTATCTTCTCCAATTTTGTGAGCAAGAGCCATCAAAAGTGTTCCTGTTCCGGCTGATGGGTCATAACACTCAATGCTGTGTAAATCAGTTGCATTTCCAACAAGCAATCTTGCCATAATCGTTGCAATAGCGTGAGGAGTATAATACTCTGCATACTTACCACCGCCTGCGGTATTGTAGTCCTTTATCAGATATTCAAATATATCTGCAAAGAAATCATAGTGCTTCTCAAATGCTTCTTCAAAAGAAAAATTTACCAACTTATCAACCAAGGCACGGGCAAAAGGTGCTCTTGCTGTATCGTCCGTTACATACTGTGTCAGCTTTTCAAAAAGCGGTATTTTAGTATTCTGAGCAGTCTGAGTTGAAAATATATCAATGTTCTTATCCGCTATATCTGTCATCGTGCTGTCAAAAATCAAATCAAAATCGCCCTTTGCCTGCTGATTCCATAAGTTGGCAATAAGATGTTCCGGGTTAAGTAATGGAATATCTGACGGTAAACTATCAAAAATATCCAATCGGTCATCTTCCGACATTTCAGCATAAGCAAGTTCCCATTTTTCGGCATTTTTAAGAACAGGACTGACTTTTTTTACTTCATATCCGAATTTATCATTAAGAAACTTATAAAGGAAAACCTGAGTGATAATTTTATATTCATTACCATCGTTTCCCATACCATAGGTCTGACAAGTTGCTTTTAAGGCATCTATCAATTCTATGGTTTTTTCTTTTATCGTCTTTGTTTCTTCCATTGTGTTCTCCTTTATGCCACTGAATAAGTCTGGTTGTACTGATCAAGATACTGTTTTGTAATCCTGCTCTGTATAAATACTCTATCCTCACGAGCACTCGCTACTCCCAACTTATCAATGCCTGCTTTTATTTGTGTCATAACCGTTCTCTCAAAATATGCGTCTTTCTTCAATATATCATTTCTGTCATACACTTTCTGGTCAATATCAGACTTAATAGAAAGCAAAACATTCATAATAGACATATCATACTCTGAAACAATCGGCTGTTTATTTGCTGCTTTTCGAGCAAGATTTTCTTCCCTGATTCTTTTATGAACCCTTGCGAATTTCGCATCGCCATTATATTTCCTCAGCAGAACCGTGTTTTTCTTCTGCAATTCATCAAGCTTTTTTAGAATATCTTCCAGTTCTTTTCCTTGCTCCTCAATCTCAGATACACTCTTAGGTTCAAAGCCGTGTTGCTTGAAGCGAAGCAAAAATGCTTCCTGCAAAGTAATAAACTCAGGGTCATCAGGGTCGATATTCTGTGTAAAAGCACGAACAGTCTTTTTATACTTTTCTGTCACTGCGTCTTTACCACCGACAATTTTTAATTCTTCTTCACTGATTTTGCTGAAATTAAATGTAATATCCTCCATTGCTTCATTGACAAGCAATTTCGTGGTATCATCACTTGCAAAAAGTTCCTTCTGATTTATGTTATCAATATGATGTTGCACCTCTGAAATCAATGATGGCAATTTTGTTAATTCCATTTTTGCAAATGTTTCCTTTAACTCATCATCGCCAAAGGTTCTTACCAAATTACAACAATCACGAGCAGCAATAAGAATTTTTTTAAGTTTAAGCAATTCCTGCTTATCCTCAATCGTGGATATTTCAGAACTAAATTCTTCTGCATTATCTGTGGTGTAGTTAAAAAGAACCTGCTGCACTTCCTGCATTTGTTTAATGAGTTCTGCCGGGTCTTCAATAACCTGTTTGAATGTATCTGTTTCATTTCCAGCACCAACTTCATTCGGGTCATTAAAACGGTTCAGCTCTTTGAGGTATGCTTCATTTGTTTCCTCAAAATTCCTTTTTATATTTGCAAAATCAATGACATAACCATAATGGTTTTCTTTATATGGTCTGTTGACTCTTGTAATTGCCTGCAACAAATTATGGTCTTTCAATTTTCGACCAAAATACAGGCGTTTCAATCTTGGTGCATCAAATCCGGTAAGAAGCATATTGAAAACGATAAGAATATCAACTGTCATATTATTTTTGAAGTCATCAATAATCTTATCTCTTGTATCTTTGTCATCACTATCGTGAAGTATAAGTCCAGCTCGCAAATGACTTTTCATAGAAACATCTTTATTAAGTTCCGTTTGAATTTCATCAAAATATGCAAACAGCTTCCTTGCCTGCTCACTTGTTTCACAAATGACCATACCGCCGAGCGTATTATCTCCCTGAATTTGTCTAAATCTCTTTAGGTCAGAAATAATATATCTAAGCAACTCTTTGACATAGTTATCGTGTTCAACAATCTGACTTTTCTTTACATCTTTCTTTTCTACCAAGGTTTCAAGTTTTTCATAAATTTCAGAAAGTCGCTCCTTATACTGCGTTTCTATATCCTCACGGATAATTTTCAGCGTATATCCATCTAAAATTGATTTGTCATAATAGTATGTATGAATATAATTACCAAAAACTCTCCAAGATTCTCTTTCTTCTTTCAAAAGCGGTGTTCCTGTCAACGCAATCTTAATCGCATTTTTATCCGCATCAAGAAGATTAGCCAAGAATGAGCCTTCTGGTTTATATCCTCTATGTGCTTCATCAATAATAAATACTCTCTGCAAATTCGTTGCATACGCAGGAAGGTCAACTTTTGACCTATCTTCAGCAAAACGCTGTATATTTACAACTGTAATTTCTGGTTTTCCCGTATTTCCCTCTTGTGCCTGATTGTTACGGAACTGTTCCATAAGTTCAGCACGGGAACTTGCTGTTTTTACAACCAATCCACGAGCTTCAAATTCTTCTGAAGCCTGTTTCAGCAAATCAAGACGGTCAACAATGAAATAAAACTTTGCAACCTTATTTTGCTTGCTAAAATAGTCAGAAAGAACATAAGTCAGGTAATAAGAAAGGGCTGTTTTTCCACTACCTTGAGTATGCCATATAACACCTGAATTAACACCTTCATCAATCTTACTTCTTACTGTTAATGCAGCAAACATCTGTTGATAACGCATTATATGTTTCTGCTCAATAAACTCTATCTTGCCATTTATTTCTTTATGAAAACGAACATAGGCAATTCCATATTTTAATATAAATAACAATCTTTCAGGACTGCACATAGATGTCAGTACTCGATTGGTCGGTGTATAGGTATCTAAATTTGTTTGATATTCCGGAGAAGTATGAATAACCTGACAATTAAAGTCAGTCAATATCTTCTTTACAACAATCGGGTCAATATCCTTATATGGGAAATCTGCATTATAAGGTGCAATATCCAAATTTGTAGGATTTTCTTCTCTGAAACAGTTGAACGGTGCAGACTGTTTTGCCGTCGTACAATAGAATGCCCCCTGAACCGGAACAATACCACCCATAGTGTCATATTCCATATTATTAGAGAAAATCATCAACTGTGTAATATTCAAAAATCTCCTAAATTTTTTATTAGGAAATCTCTTTTGGTTCATTCTCTTGCTTTCTGCAACCATACCGCCGTGATTATTCGGCTTCTTTACTTCAACAAATACAAGTGGAAGTCCATTTACAAACAATGTAATATCAGGTCTAAATTCATCTTGGTCACGCTTACAAGTGAACTCGGCGGTAAAATGATATGTATTATTCTTTGGATTTTCAAAATCCACCAATCTAACAGGCGAAACAGACGATAAACGCTCGTAAAAACTGCGTCCTATATCATCATTATCTAATTCCTGCCTAATAGTTTTCAATGTCTGTTCCGCTTCTCCTGCGTAGGTAGGATTAAGCCGTGCGAACTGCTCCTTGAAAACGTTAATTAAGATATTGGTATCAGGATCATATACTGTGCCTGCCATATCTTCAGTTATTTTCCCGAAATAGGTATAACCAAGGCGTGTCAAATGAACCATTGCTGGCATTTGAACACGAGTAGCTTCGTTAAACATATTTTTCTTACCACTTGCCGCCATCTTCAGACCTCCTCATATCATTCGTCTAATATGACTTCACATACATCGCCAATATCACAATGAAATACTTTGCAAATTCTCATAAGCACATCAAGGGATACTGTTTCATTCTTATTTAATTTTGTTGCAACAGACGATGAAATCTCCGCAGCACGCATTAAATCTTGTCTTTTCATTTGATTATCAATCATAAGTTTTTGAAGTTTGTTGTAGCTTATTCTCATCTGTAACGCTCCTTCGTATTCTCCGTTCCTTTTTGTTACAGTTACTCATTTGACATTATACTATAAATAATCTATTTTTTCAAGATATAGGGGGTTATTCGCAACTCTCAACCGGAAAGGTGTCACTTTTTACCAACACCTAATACGACATTTTTGAGGATAAGAAAACGTAAAGTGCGTTTCATCGTATCCAAAACATCTTACTATTTACTGTAACCCTGTATTAAAATATCCGTATTCTGTGTCCACATTATAGATTGCATAGCAGTCAAGGGTCTCCGGTATTGGCACACTGTAATAATGGAAACCTAACCAACGCTTCATCCCTTCCGGCATATCTGCTGTCGGTGCACCCGGAAGATACACTGTAAATGTCGTTCCACCCGCAATTCCGTAAAGTTCTGTAAATGTGGTTTTGTATCCGTTATCATTTGCAACCACTTTACCGATCTCATCATCATACTTTAAAGTGTCCAGCTCCATTGTGTAAGTATATTTATCAACCTGTTTAATATTCTTAAATGATCCGGAACCGCTGGACGTTGATCTGCCCTCATAATTGCTATCATAATAAGATGCCGTAAAGGTTCCGTCCGGCTTGATATCCATACTGGCTCCCCATGCGCCTACTCCACTCGTCAGAATAAATTTTTCCGGCAGATCCTCCGGCAATGTCATTGCTACCTCTCCTGCATTTCCGGCAGAGACTTCTTTCTTATCGGCAGATTTCTCCTGCTTTTTGTCAGATGCCGTTTTGTCCGTTTTTTTCTGTGTGATCTTTCCCAGATATTCCATAGCTTCATCATAGGTCATGGCGGTATCATCCAGCGTACCAAGAACCTCCTTGGCTTTATCCTTGCCCTGGCCATTATACATTAACAAGGTATCAAAATTCTTCTGTAATTTCTTTACCTGCGTATCATACTTATCCTCTGATATCTCAGATTCATTCTTGGTACATGAAACAACCGTTGCCGAATAATCCTCATTTGGTCCTTCTTTTCTTGCCCAGGTTGTTGCTTTCTGAAGCATACCGGAATCATCTAATGCAAATTTGATATACTGATCCGTATATCCCTCATCTCCGATTCCACTATATGCATATAAGGTTCCCTTCTTAGTCGTAAACAGATAATAACTGGTTCCGGAAGCGGCATTTATATCCCAGCCACCATATTCTTCCATATCCGTTCCAAAGATTCTCTTTGCTTTTGTTCCGTCAAAGCTATAAATATCCATCTGTGCAATTGAAGCTTCGTTCTGTTCTGATCTTACCAGGATCATCTCCGGCACACCATCACCTGTAACATCGGCAAATACGATCGGTGTCTGTTCTTCTTTTGCAGCCTTTGTGGAATAATCATATTCATACTGCCAGAAATAATTGTCAATCTGTGTCTTATAGGATTCAAGTACCTCTTTGTATGCTGCTTTATAAAGACTTTCATCAATGGCTGCCTCTGTCGTTACCTCTGTTGGTTCTTCCGTTGTAACTTCAGTGGTTTCCTCTGCCTTTGTTGTCACCTCTGTTGTAACAGTATCATCACTTGCTTCCGAAGCGGCTTCTGTTGTTGCATTCTGATCTTTCTTCTTATCCTGTGAGTGCTTATATGCAAATCCTGCTCCGACCGCACCTCCTACCAGGGCAACGGAAGCGGCTGCGATCGCAATCTTTCCTGTCATGGTCTTTATAAATGCCTGTTTACCAACTGTAGCTGCTACAGTTTTTCCGGTTTCTACTGCACCCGCAGCCGATCCGGCAGTTCCTGCCTGTGTGGCTCCTCCGGCTACCTGTCCGGCAGTTCCTGCCTGTGTAATTCCTCCTGCTGCCTGTCCGGCGGCTCCTGCCTGTGCAGCCCCACCTGTAACATTGCCTGCCATCTGCATAGCACCACCATGAATGATGCCGGCTGCAATATTTCCACCAAGACCTGCCATCTGCTCAAATACATGCGTAACGATCATATTTCCACGTTCTGCCATAAGCAGATATACAAGAAGACACATCGGTGTGTAGCTGTAAAGCTTGTAGCCCTTCTTCTGAAGCTCCTCTGCCTTTGCCTTGATATTCTTACGTCCATAATTCAGTCTGGACTTTACGGTGTTCTCGGAACAGTTCAATACTGTGGCAATATCCTTGATACTGTAACCCTCCAGATGGAACATAAGCACACAGATTCTCTGTTCATCCGACAGGGAATTGATCAGCTCCCGCACCATATCCTGTGTCTCCTGCACGGTACATGCCATCTCCGGCTGTGTGCTCATGTTTTCATCTTCCAGAGTATACTCAAAGACATCCCCTTCATCATTTTCATTCTGCAGATCAGAAAACAAGACTGCCTTTTTCTTCTGAAGTGCATTGATGGCAGTATTTGCCACGATCGTACTCATCCATCCCGGAAATGCATTTGCATCCTGAAGACTATCTAATCTGGCAAATGCCTTTATATAGGCATCCTGAAGGACATCCATTGCATCCTGCTCATTCTTCATATACTTCATTGCAATGTAGAGTTTATTCCGATATGTATTCTCATATAAGAACGTAAATCCTTCTTCACGCCCTGCCTTTGCCTGTTCCACTGCCTGTGTATAATCCACACAGCTTCCGCAAAACGGACAGTTGTATTCATTCCCCTGTAAATCATTTCCACATGTTCTGCACTTCATGTTATCCTGCTCCTCCTGCTTTTTATCTTATTTCTGTAATTTATATATTATCTTTATACCTTTATTTATCTGGACTGCCTGTCATGCTCGATCCGGTCAAATAATTCTTTCTTGCGTTCCGGATTGTCCGGCAGCTCCTTTCGTTCTTTTCTTAACAATGCAACAAACGCACACACTGCCTTCCACACATCCATATATCTCACCTCCTGTTTATTGGACAGATCAGGTGGGTAAAAAGTTTTAAGTTTTTGGATATTTTTTGCATTATTATAGCATACCACAAAATCAGGATAACATTATATTCTATTTCTTTATCTTTACAGTCTTATATTTGCTCCATGCAGAATAACATTTCTTCTCGTGGGAGCCTGCCTTTACATAAGAACGGACACGGACATAATAAGTCTTGCCCTTTTTCAGATCCCAGAATGTACAGTTATTGTAATTCTTAAATGGCGCATCATATACTTTCTTATTCTTTTTGAATTTCTTATCCGTTGCGATCTGGATCTGATATCCGGTCGCCTTGCTCTTGCACTTCCATGTTACCTTTAACTTTCCGGATGAAAGATTCTTTACCTTGTTTACAGTGGTCTTCGGAACATCTGTAAATGTCGTCTTAAATGTATACATTCCGGCATAATTTGGATCAACACTATATGGCCAGCCTTTGGTCATCGTGATGTAGTAGGTTCCCTTTGGCAGGAAAAATGTATATTTTCTGGTTCCCGGTGTAACCCCTGTCTGAATATAGTGAATGTCACCATTTGTATTCTCGATCACAATATTCAATTCCTTGATCTTGCTGTTGATCTGAATGTTCATGTACCGGTTCTTTGTCATCTTCATCTTATAGATATCTTTTTTCTCGTTAAATGCAAACTGTCCTTTATAGGTCGTACCTGCCTTATAGGTAAATGCCATCGTTTTCTCATCGTTCTGTGACAGCCATGACTCGGAACGTGTCTCGCCGGATGCCTTATAAGATGCCGTAAATGTGAACTTGCAGCCGGTATAAAAGCCTGCACACAGAGATAATTTGTAATCCCCTGCTAATAATTCTGCCTTATAGCTGCCATTTCCTTCACTGACTGATGCTGTATAAATCTCATTATCATACATATCGCTGACTTTTATATAATTAAGCCCGGTGTGTGTCTTTCCAATTTCCTCCGTCGCAATCGCAAGTGAAAATGTACCGGATTTCTTCATCGTAAATGTATACTCATATTTATTCTGTGCATCCTCCAGCTCGCCACTGTAACTCTGTCCCCATACGATCTGCTGTGGACTGTTTAACACCTCTGCGGATACCTTTCGCGCAGGACTTACTGCACACATCATCACCATTAAAATTACTGCTAACATGATCTGTTTCATTTTTCTACTCATAATAATCTGTCCTCTCTTTCTACATTCTTTTTACTCAACTACTTCAACATCCAGCATCTGCTCTTTGTATGCCTTACGGATCGGAATGATCGGCAATCCGATAAAGACCATGATCGAGATGAAGAAGGATACCATACCTGTGACGATGTCATATGGAAATGGTACGATGAGCCAGCCCCATTTTGCTATCTTACCTGCCATTCTCACCGCAGTTCCAAACCCTCCGAAGAAGTAGGAAACAATGCCTGCCATAACTCCATACCCCATCATGGACATCGGGATCCTTCCACCAAAAATACCGGAAAGGACAAATCCTAAAACGGTTAAACAGGTTGCTCCCAATGCGATGTACTGTGCGATTTCGATTCTTTTCATTTTCTTCATTTTTATTCTCCTTTTCTTTATCTGAGGAGCATTTCATCCGGAAATTCATCCATAAAAAATGCAACCTCTGTATCGTTTCATCTATATGACACAGAGGTTGCAAAAAAGTTTTATATTTTTTGAAATTTTTTTAAATTAATTTTTTAATGCTGTAATCGGCACAACATATACGCCATCCGGTCGTTTATATGCTGCATTAGACAAACCACAAATAACACACAATATTTTTGCAGGCTTTCCTTTGGGATCTTTTTCAATCTTTTTGTTTATATCTAATAAACTCTTCGCAGCGTCATCAATCTGATTTGCACCTAATTTAATTTCAAATGCGCACCATTCACCATTACTAAGTTCAACAACTGCATCTATTTCTTTATTATCATAATCCTGATAATGATATAATGAGGCACCAAACGATTCTGCATATATTTTCAAATCCCGTTCACAAAGAGACTCGAATAAAAATCCAAGTGTTTGCAGGTCATTGACCAACATCTCCGGTGTCGCATTCAACAAAGCGCAGGCAAGAGAAGGATCACAAAAATGCCGTTTCTCCGCTTGCTTTATTCTAACAGATGATCGGATATTTGTTGAAAATGGCATTTGATTATCTATAATAAAAAGTCGTTTGAATATATCCAGATAATCAGCAATAGTATCCTTATCAAGATCAGTATCATCCATTTCTTTCACATCTCTTGCAAGTGAAGTATTGGTAACTGTAGTTGCTTCGTTTCTCGCCAAAGATCGAAGTAACAGTTTCATTTTCTCCTTATTACGTTTTACACCATCCATTCTATATACATCATCGTCAATTATGGCATCAATATATTGAATTGGTAAAAGTGCTGCCTGTTCAACAGGTATGTCTATATTACCAGGCCATCCTCCCCGAATAATATACTTAATTAAGTTTTGCAGATTTACTTCACCAGTCATAACCGGAATTATATTATCATTACATAACTCTTTTAATGAAATTTCGCCAGAGGAATCACCAGATTCGTAAAGGGACATTGGATGCATCTTTATTCTTGCAATTCTTCCTGCACCACTATGCATGATTCCCTTATGATTAGGAGTTGCCGATCCTGTTAATATAAACTGTCCCTTTTCTCCTGTTTGATCAACCTTATATCTAACTGCATCCCACAACGGCGGAACTTCCTGCCATTCATCAATTAATCTTGGCTTGTCACCATTCAATACCAAATCCGGCGACATTTGTGCCAGCGTTCTATTTTGAAAATTACCTGCAGGATCTCCCATATAAATTTCACTATTACTATGGTAAGAAGAAGTCCATGTTTTACCACACCACTTTGGTCCTTCTATACATACAGCACCAAAGCTCTCCAAAAACTGTTCAATTCTATTATCAATTATTCTTGGTTTATAAGCATCTTTTATCATATTTTTATTATCACCTCTAATACGGATTATATACCAATCGGAGAGTTTTGGAAAGTATAATCGGAGAGATTCGTAGTTTTCAATCGGAGAGTTTTGGAAAATGCAACCGGAGAAATTTTGAAAATTCAATCGGAGAGTTTCGGGACTTTCAATCGGAGAGATTTGACATTTTCAACCGGAGAAATTTTTTGTAGAATGAACTTTTTCTTATAAAGTAAAAATGCCTTTGACTGATCCTCATAAACAGCCAAAGGCACTCTAATAATTTTTTATTATTTGCTCTCTTTAAAACATTTCAATGCATCTGCATAAGACATTTCCCAATAGTTTGATCCAGCATTCCAGCCTGCAATCACATTTCCTGATGAATCACGCTGAATATCTGCCACCTGATCATATAAACCATTTGGAACCCTTGATGCCATATTCTGTAAAATCACGCCATTCTTTCCATGGTGTATTTCCTCTCGTTTTTCTTGATATTCTTCCCAGCTCACAGATATACCATCCCGTTCTGCAAGCAGTGCTGATTCTTCATCCCCCACTTGTTCTGCATGACAGGTCCAGACAATCGGCTGCAGATAATCTCCACTAGATGAAGCCACATCGAATTCTATCATCTTATCTATGACCCCAATCTCCGTATTATCACTCTGTCCATCGCTGCAAAGTATATACATCCGGCATCCATTTTCTGAAACTTCTCTAGTGCAAACTAATACATATGGCGTTCCTTCTGCTCCCCATTTGTCCCGGTTCTCATCTGACCTTGTATCAAGTTCTCCACTATAGACCTGTATTGCTTCATTATCTATATATGTATATATATGAAGATCAGCTTTATTCGGATCTGATTCATCCTGTGCAGCAAAGATCAGTTCCGGAGTATCGTCCCCCATGATGTTAATAACAGAGATTGCTCTGGGTTCTTCTGTCATTGTCGGTTCATTCTCCCTAAATTGTGAATTCTTCCAGCTATAATTCTCAATTTCCTGCCTGTATTCTTTTATTATTTCGGTATATGCATCCTGCCAGGTATTCTTATTGTGATTATAGATTGCTACTCCGGCTGCTCCACCTGCTACTGCCACTCCGGCTGCCGCCATCGTGATCTTACCGGCTACTGTCTTTAAAAAGGTCTGTTTTGCCGCTGTAGCTGCCGCAGTCTTTCCTCCTGCCGCTGCACCTGTTCCGACTGCCGATCCTGCAGCCCCGGTCGCTCCGGCACTTCCGGCTGTGACTGTACCACCGGCTGTGGCTGCACTTCCAGCGGCAGATAACGCACCTACTGCTCCACCATGGATCAGTCCGGCACCAACTACACTTCCAACACCTGCCAGCTTGTCGAAGGTTCCTGCTACCAGCATAGTTCCTCGTTCTGCCATGAGCAGGTAAGTAAGAAGTGCCATAGGTGTGTAGCTGTACAGCTTGTATCCCTTCTTCTGAAGTTCCTCTGCCTTTGCCTTGATATTCTTACGTCCATAATTCAATCTGGACTTTACTGTATTCTCTGAACATCCAAGAACGGTCGCAATATCTTTTATGCTGTATCCTTCAATGTGGAACATCAGCACACACATTCTCTGTTCATCAGACAATGATCCGATCAGCTCCTGTACCATTTCCTGTGTTTCTTTTGTTGTACATGCCATCTCCGGCTGGGCTGTCATATTCTCATCTGCGATCGAATATTCAAATGCCTCCCCATCCTGATCTTCTCTCTGCATATCCGAAAAATTCACTGTATGGCGATCTCTCAATGTATTCCTTGCGGTATTTGCAACGATGGTACTGAGCCATCCCGGAAATGAATTTGCATCCTGAAGACTGGAAAGCCGTTCAAATGCTTTCACATAAGAATCATGGAGAACATCCATTGCTTCATCTTCATTCTTCATGTATTTCATCGCAATATACAGTTTATTTCGATATGTCATCTCATACAGATAGGAAAAGCCTTCTTCTTTTCCGGCTTTTGCCTGCTCCACCGCCTCTGTATAATCGACTGCCGCCCCACAAAACGGACAGTTATATTCATTTCCCTGCAGATCATTCCCACATGTTTTGCAAATCATTTGTAGCCTCCCACACGCCTGTTGTTTCTCATTTTTTGTATACTTTTAATAGAAATATGTCAGATCCGTTTTTTCTGTTTAGCCTATTATAGCTTTTACTGTACTAACGTTCAGATTTGTTATCTCGACAATCTGATCCAAAGAATAGCCTTTCTTATGCATATTCAGTACAATCTCTGTTCTTGCCTTCTCTTCACCTTTGGCTTCGCTTTCTTCCTTGATACCCTGACTTAAATTACACATAATACTCACTTCCTTTTCTACATTATTTCCCTTAACAGGAATATCATACTCCGTACTGACCCGTTGCAGTTTTTCTTCTGCAGATAATTTTTCCGACAACAATGTGCCAAGCAAACGATGCAGTTCGTATTTTTCATCCTGCTCTGGAATCTCCTTGCCCAGTCCAATCATAATAATATTAGGAATATCAAGATCACCTTTCCATTGTTTTGCATCAATAAGATCGTCCTGAACCAAATGAATATGACACATACTGTTTTCCTGCATATTCATACATATCCAGATAGAATATACCGGTTCTATATCATCATAATTCATGCCGGTAAACTCCCGTTCCTTCTGTGAAGAAATCATTCGTCCCACATAAAAAATAGCACGATTAATAATCCGATATTTATCTGGTTCTTTCCTCTGAGCTTCTACATTAATAATGATCTTTGATCTTCCATTCCTCATCCGTACATAGAAAATTATATCAAAAAATGTAGTGCCTTCATTCATCTCTGCATTTTCTGTATTCATTCCTGTAATACGTGTACTGCCATACTCTATTTTCCGGTTTGTTGCGCCTGGTTCTACAGGTACCTGCCCAATGTACGGTTCTCCTTCGATCAAAAGAACAACTTCATCTGCTGTCATTCCTTTAAACTCATCGATTGTACGGATAAGAATATGTGCCAGTATGACTTTCTCTCCCAACAGGCATTTTGCCGCTGCATCATACTGTGCCTCTTTTTCTGTTTTGGTGAGCGTTTGTCTCAATTCTGTAATCACGTCTAATCATCTCCTTTCATGATTAAACGGATCTACATATTTCTACCACGTCTCACCGTCTCTCCAGCTTTTATTGTAACGTAGTTCACAAGGGATAGCAAGATTAAGAAAATAAAGGCAACAAAAAAACTGGCATACAGATCAGGTATCTTTTCTTCCGAAAATATGATGATCCGTATGTCAGTTTTTGTACTTATTTATGTAGGGTTGTATTATTTCACATAAACCTTCTTAACTGTACTCCAGCCAGAGTAATAATAACGTGTTTCATAATTATGATTTACTCTTACATTCCGTGTTTTATAAGCACGTACACGAACATAATAAGTTCCTTTTTTTAATCCATATGCGCTTACATTCTCACTATTACCATAAGAAAATGATTTCTTTCTTTTTTTAAACTTCTTATCTCTTGCAACCTGGATCTGGTAACCCTGCATATCTGAATTTCTTTTAAATGCAGCTGTAATTTCTTTTCCAGTATCCTTGACTTTTTTAATCTTAACAGTTGGCATTACTTTTGAAGAAGTCTTAAAGGAATAAGTACCTGTCCCACTCGTTCTCTCAAAAGTAATATAATATGTTCCTTTTGGCAGGAAATATTTATATTTATGAGTACCGGCTGTAATATTATACTCTCCAATAGTTACATCTCCGGCAGTGTTTTCTATAGTAATCTTCATCTGCTTTATCTTGCTGAATAATGTCAGATTCAGATATGAATTCTTTGATACTTTCACTTTATAGATATCAACCTTATCGCCGCAAGCCAATTGAGCCTTGATTTTATTCCCAATCTTATAAGGAGTTGCCATTCCAAGCTCATTGTTCTTTGCCATAGAATGTTCTGACTTTGTTTCTCCTGCTGACTTGAATGATGGCACAAATGAGAACGATGCTCCTGTTCCTGTTCCCCAATGTCCTACTATCTCCAAAGTATAATTTCCAGCTAACAAATCAATCCATACGTTCGTCTTGCCTTCTGAAACTCTGGTAGAACCTACTACCGATCCACTCTCATCCAGGAAATTCATCTCCTCAATCTTTGTCCATGCACATTCACTTACAGAATCCACATTAAATGCAAGCGTTACCCGACCAGACTGTTTCAACGAAAAATTATAACTGTAATATTCCCCTCTGTATGTGATCACTCCGCTATACGAACTGCCCCACGTCAGATTTGATCCCTCTGTTGTTCCTGCTGCAGATGCCTTCTGCACTGGTGTCACTAACATTACGAATGCTGCTGCCAGCATTACAATTAACCCTTTCCATAAGCTCTTGTTTTTCATCATTCTTCTTCTCCTTTTCATTTTTCTGATATTTTTATATTACAACAAATATTTACAGATGCAAGAAAAACATTCTATTTTCCTGCCTTCTAATAAGTAAGACAGGGCGAAGATGAAAAAGGTTTTATAATTTTTAAAATTTTTTCAAAAAACGCCGTCTGTGATATTTTTACCACAAACGGCGTCCTTTGCTTTTACTGTTATTTTGTTACTTTGTTACCTTAACCTTGGAAGATAAGCCTTTACTCTTAAACAACTTCTGATAAGAAGAAACCTTCTTCTTTGGTACTTTAATCGTAGTAACCTTTGTGATGCCCTTAAATGCATTCTTGGAAAGCTTCTTTGATGTAATCTTTGAAGATTTGATCGTAATTGTCTTCAGCTTCTTACATCCGCTAAATGCCTGATCACCAATCTTCGTTGTCTTCGCCGGAAGCGTAATACCGGTAAGAACCTTACAGCCCTTAAATGCATATGCTCCGATCTCCGTTACATTCTTGCCAATTGTGATAGTTTTAAGTTTTGCAGCTCCGCTGAAAGCATTCTTGGAAATCTTACTAACATTGCTTCCGATTGTAACCTTTGTTACCTTCTTATTATTCTTGAAAGCACCCTCTGCGATCTGTGTTACTTTGTATTTCGTACCTCTGATCTTCACGGTTGCCGGAATGCTGACAGTCTTAGCCTTTTTATTTACAGGTGCTTTATATGCAACTGTTTTCTTGGATGTGCTTATAACCTGAACCTTTGCAGCTTTACTGTCATCTGTAATCACATCACCATTTTTGACCGGTTTTACTGTCGGTTTTTCCGGTGTCGTTGGGGTCACCGGTGTTGGATTCGTCGGTGCCGGTTCTACCGGTGTCGGCTCCTCAAGTTTTGCAATCGACTCTGTCTTTGTCTTTTTGCAGACGCTGCAGGTATATGTCTTTACACCCTCTGTCTTTGTAGTCGGCTGTGTCGTAACCTGTCCTTCATCCCATTTATGTCCGGTTGCCTTCAGTTCTTCTGTATCCACAATCTCATTACACTCGGTACATCTATATGTGATAGAACCATTTTTCTCACAGGTTGGCTCAACTCGTGTTCCATTATCTTTGATATGTTGCGTATGTGGTGCCTTAACCTTGATTATTACCACATATTCATCAGATGTATATGCTCTTTCTTCTGTATAGGATGTTACTGTAATTGTAGTCTCACCGCATCCCGTTATAGTAACTTTACCGGTCTCATCTACAGCAGCAACCTCCGGATCAGCCGAAACATACCGTAATGCAGAGAGCTTGGATTCAAGCGCTGTATCCTTTAAAGCCACATCCAGTGTAAATGCGCTATCGCCAAATACCTTCTCATAAGTCTCCGTACCGGTTAATTCAAGTCTGGTAGTCGGAAGAACCGTTACCGCAATCCTCTTTGTTGTAGCACCCTTACCTGTACTTGCAGTGATAATGGTCGATCCCTTGCCTAACGCAGAAATGGTAATTCCATCACAAGCAGCTATCTCTTCGCCGCCTTCTGCGACCTTATAGTCAATAACATCTGTTGATCCATCGTTAAGTTTGGCATCAATCCAGATCTTCTCACCCTTATAAAGCGTCACCTTATATTCACCGGCTGATGCATCCCACGCAAAATCATCAGAATCGGATGTGATCGTAATACTGGTTCCCTTTACATACTTTGTTAATGTAACATTTATCGAATGTGATAATTCAGAATCTGCATAGTAGTTTACTGCACTATCCTTAATTGTTACATTAACAGCGATTTCTGCTGTTCCTGCCTTTGAATAGGATGTATCATAAGCAGTCGTGATAACTCCGTTTGATACATTTGCCACGATATTTGACTGATCGGATATCTTCTTATAAGATACAGTATATTCATCTGCTGCAAGGCCTTCGATCTCGCCAAATTCTATCTGAAGCTCATGCTTCACATCATTCTGAACTGTAAATTCATTTGATCTTACAAGTGCATCTATATTCTTAAGCTTCGCTTTTGCAATTGTAAATGTTTCTTCCTTACTGTTTGTAGTATGAATACCATCACCCTTGATCGTAAGTCTACCGGTACCGGCATTCACATTCTCACCATACTCTACCGTATACTGATCGTCCGGAACAACTGCGCCATCGATTGTAACTTCGATATTTTCCTTATCCGGTGTCTGCTGCGTTCCATCATAGGTATATTCGCCATTTACTGCTACTGCTGCCTCTGCAAGATCATAGTATAAGGTTGGCTGTGTGATCACTATTGTATACTGGATCACTACTGTTTTTGCTTTATCTACATATATATCTGCTACATATGTTGCCTCAACCGCATTCTGTCCGACTACTTCACTTGATACAAAATCAATCTGACCAACTGAATTGGTAAATCCCTGTACCTGAAGACGGATCTTATCCTTCAGTGCTGAGATATCACCAACATTCTTACCTAATGCAAACTTAACAACATGCTCCGCATTATCTACATCTGTAGCAACAAATGATTCGCCGCCCGCAGTAAGTGTGGTCTTTCCCTTATTCAAGCCTGCAAAATCAAATACAGTTATTTCATAAGATGCTGTAATATCATCACTGTATCTGTCATCTGCAATATACTGAAGTGTTACCGTCTGTGCAGAAACGCTGTTCATATCATAGCCTGTAACCTTCAACTCCTTATCAATATCAACCGGTGCAGTCTTCTTATTCTTATAAGTCTTTACTACCTTCAGACCATTCAGATCAAACTCTGCCCCTTTGGCAAATGCTGTCTTATTTGGGAAACGTTCGATGCTGATCGATTCTACAGTTGATTTTGCTTTTACTGCAAATTTTATCGTCTCACCACGATATTCAGATACCGATAATACTACATTGTACTCTCCTGTTTCCTGATTCTTCGTAACATAACTGCTGTCATTTATAATGGACTTGCCATCCAACAGGATATCTGTGATCTGGAAACCGTCATGTGCAACAATGTTATTAATTGCATATGTACCGGTAGTAGTATCCTCCAGGCTGGACTCATCAATGATCAACTGGTTCTCTGCAAGATTTCCCTTTGCATTGTAGGTTACACCATCATCAATATCCAGATCAAGGTATACTGCAATCTCCCCTTCCTCCGGAGTCTGATTCTTTCCCTTTGTGATAACACCATTTCCGGTATATTTACCATTCATAAAGAACTTACCGTAAATATTGGCATTTTCTTCCAGATTAAGAGAACCGTTCAATACAATGATACCATATTCGGAATCCATCGCCATTGTTCCCTTAACTGTTAAAGTACCATTGATGATCAACTGTGCATCACTGTCAGCTGCCCAGACAAGCGCACCCGGAAGTACATCATCATGCTGTGGATCAACTACAAGTTCAACGTCCTTAGGAATGATCAGCTTGGATGATGACGGTAATTCTAATGTTGTTCCTGCTTTAATATGTGTACTCTTGCGAATGGTTGCTGTTCCATAAACCTCATATGTCTTTCCTACGAACAGAACAGAGTTAGAAACAGTTCCCAGAACAGGAACATCCTCTGCCTTTGCTCCACAGATATTATCACCGATAATTGTAATATCAGAAGCAGATGAGCCATTCAGTGCTCCTACTGCAATACCATTTTCAGCACTGAGGTTGACTGTTGCATCTGTTAAGACATTTACGTTCTTAACATCTCCTGCATAAGCACCGATTGCCGGACCATTTGCAGCAATAACTATAAGCTTTCCTTTTGTCTCAACGACCTCGCCGATAATATTAATATCCCTTGTCTCTGAATTCAGACCAGCTCCGATACCGGCTCCATTTCCTCTTGCTCTGATACTAATAAAACCTGTATTTGAAATATTAATATTTGTTGCCTCTGATACAGTATCTGTTGCTCCGGAACCAATACCGGCTCCGTTTTCTGTACCATCGACAGTCAGATTTCCTGCATACTCTAAATAAATATTGATATTATCAACGGATGCATTCTTACCGGAACCGATACCGGCTCCGTCTGTTCCTGCTGTTACCGTTACAGCTACATTTCCTGAAATGTAAATATCGGAGGCTGCACCTGCCAGACCGGAACCGATACCGGCTCCATTTGCTCCACCAACTGCTGTTACAGTTCCACCTGATATCATAATATACGATACCTTTGCATTTGCTCCCGAGCCAACACCGGCTGCATCTGTGCCGCCTGTTGCTTTTTTTACAACACCGCCTGTTACCTTAATCTCTGTTGCTTCTACATCAGATCCGGAACCGATACCGGCTCCGCCGTCTCCACCGGTCGCTATTACAGTTCCTCCTGAAATGGTAATACCGGAAGCAAGCTTTGCTTCATCATTTATGTAAGCACCGGAACCAATACCGGCTCCGCCAATATTTTTAGAACCGATCGTTCCACTTCCCGCTGTTGCATTTACGATTCCGCCTGCAATCTCGATATTGGCAGCATCAGCATTTGCACCGGAACCGATACCGGCTGCTCCGTTTGCACCAATTGCTGTTACGTCTGCATTTTCTGAAATCCGGATGCCATCAACCGGCATATTGTACTGAGAACCGATACCGGCTGCTCCATATGCTGCATAGCTTTCATTTGATGGCTGTGATCCCCTTGCTTTTATAATTACATTTCCATTTATCTCAATATTTGAAACAACCTTTAAGGTTTTGTCTGTACCACCACCGATACCGGCTGCTCCATATGTCGCATTGTTACCGGCAGTTGCATTTATAGTACCTTTTGTCGTAGAAGTCAGTACCAGCTTACCGCTTCCATTCTTCTGGATCGCTGCATAAGCTCCCGATGATGTCAGATTGTTTGTTCCGTAAGCAGTGATCGTCACAGTCTTACCCTCTGCCGGATTTACTGTGATCGCTGCCCCCTGAGTATTCCGTGTGATCGTCAGACTACGGATCGCAAGATTCACATCAATATCCCCTGCTGCCTTGACCTGACCCTTCATAACCTTACCGGATTTTGTTCCGAACAGGATCATCTGCTTATCAGACTTGATCGTAAGTCCATCTGTCTCCGAATAAGAATAGTCATCTTTTGTTGCTGTTTCCGCTGTGCTCTTTACTCCAAGCCAGAGTCCATCCTCCAGCTTCGTGTATTTGTCATAGCCATATGGATCAGTGATCGTATTTGTAAATGTACCATACGCTGTCTCCATACCGGATTTTGACACCGCATATTTTGTAGTATTACTTCCTACCTGACACATACCGGTATTATCATATGAGATCGATACACCGGATGTCTTTGACTCTACATATCCTCTATGATATTCACCATCAAAAGTAATCCTTATATCATTTGGAATCACATAAGGTGCTCTCTTACAATAAAGATAAATATATGCACCTCCGGCATTTTTATTGAGATCTCCATCAATCTTGTTCCAGTTGCTGTCAACCTCCTGCTGATTTTCACTTGTAAGACCGCTTCCTGAATTTCCTCCGGCATACTGCAGCTTTCTATCATCGGTATTCCAGATACCAAGTGATGAGATTGGATCTCCTGCATTTCTGTCCTTTGTTGCATAGACGTAGATATAACCGGACTTTGAACCTACACCATCATTCAGGTCACCCGTCTTTCTCTCAACGCTATATCCGTCAAGACTGCTTGATGTACCTGCATCACTCTGCCATACAGACCATATTCTTGTATATGCCTGTGCCGGATCTGTGGTCGTCTTTACCCAGATATAATCATTGGATCCTTTTCCACATCCCCTGTTTACATTTCCCGCTTTTCCATCAATAGACAGTCTTGTATATCCTGTATAATTGGCACTAAATCCACCGGATTTAATATCACAGATATACAGCGTCTGACGTGTCGCCGCTTCCGACTTTATATTCGGAAAAAAGTTACCGATACCTGCAACCGTTGCAAACACCATAACTGCAGCCACTACCACTGACATGAAATGCTTCACAAATTTAATTTTCTGTTTCAATCTTATTTCCTCCTTTTTATTTTTCTATATAAAAGAGCCAAATGCTCTTATATATTAAAGCGTCTGTTTTATAACAGACCAATCTCCCGACCGCGTTCGACTGCCTCCTGACGCGTCGGAACCTGCAGCTTACGAAAGATATTACAGCTATGGAACTTCACAGTTCCCGTCTTTTTGCCCAGTTGTCGTGCAATATCATCATTACTTAAGCCCTGTGCCATCAAACGAAAGACTTTTTCTTTCATCTGAGTCAGAGGTTCATAATATTCATATGGAGATTTTAAATAATCAGGGAAATAAGTACCGACCGAATATGCAAGTTCCTTAATCTCACTTATGAAGGAATCTTCTTCATATTCTTTCTGATAAATTGCCAGCATTTGTACCATACAATTGCCTGTGTCCGCAAGCAGTCTGATATAACCGCACCTTTTTGCAAGCGCAATGGCCTTGGAAAGCTCCTCACACATGCCTTCCATATTCTTCATCTTATAATATATGATAGCTGACAACATATAGCATTCACACAAATCCATATAACGTCTGCCCGGAATCAACAATGCAATAAGCTGGTGTGTCAATACATAGGCAGCCATATATTTGCCTGTCTGTATATAACATCGCACCTTAACCATCCATGCATACATATCCATCATGAAGATGCCCTTATTCTCATCCGGTGCTATATCATCTAACCAACGCTCTACATCCTGTAATCGCCCATCATAACAGGCACCAAGACATTCGATCGCATTCAGACTTGAAGTTAATTCATCCCATCCCGTAATCTGTATCCGTTTCCGAATCTTTTCCACCAAAGGACGTGCAGCTTTTGTCTGTCCATTTACCAAAAGGATCTTCATCTGAAGTGCAAGTGCCACAAACAGACAACACATATCCTTCTCCTGCTCGATCAACGGAATCGTTCCGGTCACAAGAATCAGTGCCTCAAAACAATTATTGTTCTGATAATACCACTCTGCCAGCATGATCTCATACACTTTCTGTCCAACACTTCCACCATATAATCGGCATGCGGCTTCTGTTATCCCGTCCTTACTTTTTTTCAGATATTTGCCATATCTTGTAAAGTCGCGAAAACCATTCAGTATACTTGGTCTGCATGCTGAAAGCGTAAGACCCATCACAGGCACCAGTTCTTCTTCAATTAGAAAACTTACGATCCGAAAAAACATTGCATCACTTATATATGGCATGACAAGTTCTGTTTTGATACGACAAATGTCCATCATATCATATGTATCCATTTTCACCAGCCGCGGTGTCTTCCCCATAAACTGTACATATGATTTTGCCTGACTCAAGTCCCCATCCATAGCAGATAGCAATGCAAGATGAGTAAACAGAACCGGATGTGCTGACAGCTCTTCTTTTTTCAGCCCGTAGAAATATGCCCGGCACCCCCAAAGTACCGGCATGGAAAATGGTTTCTTCACAAACTCATCAAAAATAATCTCTAGCAGATGGCCTTCTTTTTTTGCTGTCGCTAAAATCAGCAACACTTCTTCTTCCGATCGTGGATAAATTATCTCGTTATTCATTTGTTTCATACATACCCCCATAACCCTGACGCTTATAGATTATATTCTTTATTCCTGTTTTTGTATAGCAAACCTTTCAGACACAAAAACCAAACTTTTACCCAAACCCATGTGGTTTTGATGCCCGGTAATATAAATATTTACATATCTTTATTATACAATAAACGGATCCATCTTATGATGAATCCGCTTATGTATTGTTACACTCTTCAGTTCCCAATTAATAAGGTTTAAGAAGTTTAAAAACTTATAAATTTGAAAACTATTTTAGTAATCCTCTTTCCTTTAATTCATTAAGAGACCGCTCATATCCATCCAGATTCATATCCTGTCCGCATACCCAATCAGCAAATTTCTCAATTCCTTCAGAAAAATCAACTTTAGTTCTAAACCCTAAAAGTTTTTCTGTTTTTGTCATATCTGCATAATTATTACGGATATCGCCAACACGAAACATGCCTGATATATGTACCGGAACGGTCTTTTTATAACACCGCATTAATTCATTTACAACCGTTTCAACTGTTACCATCTTGCCTGTTCCTACATTGAAACTTTCGTGCATATAGCGATCCGATTCAATTCCCGCGATAAGGGCTGCAACTATATCATCAATATAGACAAAATCCCGTGATTCCTGACCATCTTCAAAAATATTGATATCCTTTCCCTGTCGAATTCTTGTTGAAAAGATAGATAAAATACCCGTATATGGATTTGATAAAGATTGTCCCGGACCATATACATTCTGAAAACGATATGCCAATGCCGGTATACCCAGATTTTTACACAATGTAAGAACCAATTCTTCCTGAACCTGCTTTGTAATACCATATACACTTACAGGATGTAAAAGAGCATCTTCTTTTGTGGCCACAACAGAAACGCTTTCTCCACATATCGGACACTTCATTCCAAAATCTTTTGCTTCCAGATCTTCCTCTGTTCTAAATTCCGGATATACAATTCCATGTTTTAGGCAATTATAAGCTCCCTCTCCATAAATGGCTCTGGAAGATGCAACCAACACTTTTTTAATTGAATGCTTTTCATTTGTTAATATATCAATTAACTTGGCAGTTCCACCTATATTCGTATCAGTATAATGATATACTTCATACATAGACTGCCCAGTACCCGTTTCAGCTGCCAGATGAACAACAACATCCATTCCTGATAATGCTTTTCTCCAATCCTCTGTATTTCTTACATCCCCAAGGATGAATTCAACTCTTTCATCTAATTCAGCTGGTATCTTCGCATTTTTTCCATGTACCTGTTCTGATAAGTTATCAAGAACTCTGACTGTATATCCTCTCTTTATCAACTCATTTGCAAGGTGTGAGCCAATAAATCCCGCACCACCTGTTATCAATATCTTTTTCATTTTTATTTTCCTTCTACTATTGTTTTTGTTTTCTGCTAATTAACTTACCAACGCCTTTATTGATGTAATGATCTACATCAAACAGTATCTTGGATAAAATTGCAATTACGACACAGAATCCAAGGAAAATCAAATAACTTTCAACATGTGTAATTGCATATAAATTAAATGTCATCATAACATAATAAATTACAATATGATGTACTAAGAAAATCGCATATGAATATTTGCTAACCCACTGACATATCTCCTGTATTCTCTGGCTTCTTACCCATTGTGAAATATACACTAATACAAGAAATGCAGCGATTCCTACATATGTAGTCTGCAAATCAGTTGGCAGATCCGGTTTAAAAAACTGATTAAATAATAATACTCCTAAGCCGACAATTGCCACAGGCAATTTTACTTTCTTTATATATTTTATAAAATACATCCCAAATAATAACTCCGGTAATCGCACAAGCAGGTTTTTAGAAGATGCAAATTGAATCGGATACCATTTTAGTAATATAACATATACTGCTAACGAAATTACGGCCAAAACCACCGGACATTTATTGATCATCCACCTGAGTAATGGGAAAACAAAATAAAATATGACTATAAATCCCAAAAACCATTCTCCAACCAGATAAAATGTTGGCATAACATCTGCAAGATAACCATCCATTCCGATTACAGAAAGAAGTAATTTTCCCTTTGGAATAGTTGTATATTTCCATGCCCCTTTCCATACATATATAACAAGGAATGCAATAATATATGCAATCCAAAACATTGGGTACAATGTTTTAAATCGTTTCAAATAAAATTTTTTCAGATTACATGCCTGACCATAAA
>ENA-OYWJ01000157-OYWJ01000157.1-human-gut-metagenome-genome-assembly--contig:-NODE-157-length-35481-cov-29.617259_pt1 | contig 35481 bp, 24 predicted proteins | sample MGYA00244169_ERZ653395 | MGnify/ENA primary metagenome ERZ653395 (study PRJEB26926, sample SAMN06165120) | human gut metagenome | biome: ENVO:00009003; feature: ENVO:2100002; material: ENVO:00002003...
GTTTGCTCTTGTACTACTTCTCTGTCTATGTAAACCTTTCAAAGATCTCTATCTTTTGCTATCTCCTAAACAACCACCGTGGCGGTGTTCTCGAAAGCGGATGCAAAAGTACTACGAATATTCCATTCCACCAAATCTTTCTAAAAGTTTTTTGCGAAAAATATGCATTTTATGGGTTATCTTTGATATATATCAATCGGATGGTAAGCAAAAGAGAAATCAAGAAGGTTTATTCGATCAAATAGGAGAAAAGAAGGAGGAAGAAGGGCATTAGAAGAGATTTATAAAAAGGTATAGATGCTTATAAAAGGATTATAGTTACTTATAATGGCAATAAGTATATATACATTAATATTATATATAAACTTGTTTTTCTTGTTTTATCGCAGTTTGAATTTTGCTATACACAAAAGTGGTAACTATAAAAAACAAAGGAATAAACACAAAATAGATTAAAAAACTGGCATGTTGTTTGTAGATAGAATATAAAAGGAGTATATTTGCAAAATATATAATAACAAGAATAGATTATATTCAAGGATAAATAATAATCAATAATAGATAACAATAAAAAAAGAATAAGAAAAATGGAAGTACAAGAACTTGAGAAAATCATTCGTCAGCAAGAAATGACGAATGCAAGCACCTTTAAGGTGTTGATGCGCAAAGTATATCTTTGGATGACATTGGCGTTGATGATTACAGGTATTACTGCTGCCGGAGTTGCTAACTCCCCTAACATATTGGCATTGATATATAGTAGCCAAGTAGTTATGTGGGGAATAATCATAGCAGAGTTTGGTTTAGTAATATATATCAGCGCTCGCTTGGAGAAATTGTCGTTGAGTACTGCAACAACATTATTCGCATTATATTCTATACTGAATGGTGTTATGCTATCGTCGATATTCCTACTCTACAGTACAGCTATAATATCTAAGGTATTCTTTATTACTGCAGGAACATTCGGTGTAACGGCGCTATATGGCTATGCGACAAAGAAAGACCTCTCATCATTGGGCAACATTTTGTTCATGGCGTTGATAGGTTTAGTAATTGCAACAATAGTGAACGTCTTCATGAAGAGTGCAATGTTTGATTTGATATTGAGCTACATCGGCGTGATAATCTTCGTGGGTCTTACTGCTTGGGACAGCCAAAAGATTAAGCATATGATGATGGTACAACAGGATGCTGACGAGAGTGCTCAGAAGTTGGCTTTGATTGGAGCATTATCGTTGTATCTCGATTTCATCAACCTCTTCCTATATCTTCTCAGAATATTCGGAAGAAGCAACGACTAATAAACAGAAATACTATAAAGGGCAGGCTATCAAAAAGGCTTGCCCTTTTTGAGTGAAGACCGAAGAGGTAAGAGTAAAGAATCTATTGGACGAGTAAAGAGTGAAGAATTAAATGGAAGAGACAATAAGAGAAAAGGCGCTAAAGAGGTTGCGCAATAGCTTATTGAAGCGATTTCGCAAAGCCACAACCGACTACCATCTACTAGAAGATGGCGATAAGATAATGGTGGGACTCTCTGGAGGTAAAGATTCATTGTTGCTGTTGGAACTATTGGGACAACAAGCAAGGATTTTTAAGCCTGCTATAAAGATTGAAGCTTGCCATATAAGGATGGAAAATGTGAAGTATGAAACCGACACCAACTATCTTCAACGCTTTTGCGACGAATGGCAGGTGCCACTTCACATAATAACAACTAAATTCGACGATAGCATCGAGACAAACAAGCCAAAATGTTTTTTATGCTCATGGTATAGACGAAAAGCTTTATTCAAGATAGCTCAAGAGCATAATTGCAACAAGATAGCCCTTGGTCATCATCAAGATGACATCATTGACACCTGTATGATGAACCTTTTTTATCAAGGTCGTTTCGAGACAACACCCCCACTCTACAAGATGGACAAAATGGCATTATCATTGATTCGTCCACTATGTTTGATGCGAGAAGACGACATTAGAGCCTATGCCGAAATGGCAGAATACGAAAAGCAAGTGAAGCTATGCCCATACGAATCGAGTTCGCAACGCCACACCATGAACAACATTTTCAAGGAGATAGAGGCGATAAACCCTGAAGCGAGATATTCGATATGGAAAGCAATGATGGAAAAATAGAATAACCAGCCAAATTAAAGAACTGGCTGGTTATTTGATTATCGTAATCTTACTAAACACTTGAGGTTAGAAACGCCTCTAAAATATATTACTTGAACATACTCTTAACCTTTGCCACTACAGGCGACCAATCAAAATTGCGCTTCAAGCCTGTGATGGTTTCTACGGTCATTATCAGAACTGATACAAAACAGAATATGACAACACCAGCAATCATCAATCCTATCTTTATTGCCACAATAAACAGATTACTTGGGTTTACTTCTTCTCGTGTCTCGGTGCGTCCATTAGAATATGTATACTTCACTATATCGTCAGGTAACAAGTTCATCAGCAGTCCTGTACCGAAGAAGAAAGACGCTATGGCAAAACCAATCTGACGTAGTTTATGCATAATACCATGTTGACGACGATGACGGTAAATCATATAACCATAAGGATAGCCAGATATGATATATAGAGGTATCAGTATTATAAGATATACCATAAAGGCATATAGCTTAGTGGCAGATCCTTGAATATTATCTACAGTATTCTTTTTTTCTTCAAGAGCCAAATCCTTTAGTTCGTCAAACTTCATTTTGGCAACCTTATCAAAATTAGCTTTATTATCTGCAGCCTTCTTTTTATATTGTTCAGCATATTCAAGTCTACTATTCTTACGATCTGCTGTTGATGCGGTATCAGCCGACTGCTTATATCTTACAGCCTGGCTATTGTTATACTCATAAAATTGTTTCAACTGACGGAGTTTGTTTTCCTTAAATTTATTTGCCGAAATATATCTTGTGAAATATACATCCTCTGTTTCCGTACTAAGTTTTGCAAAAGAGATAACAGTATCTTGTTTCTGCCAACTTTCTATAAGTGCAATATCCTTAGCCTCTCTGTTAGCTCGATCTTGATTGTCCATGCCATAATACCACATGATACAAGCAGAGATAATAGCACCCAAAATAAGTGACCACTTCCAAGTGCGATGTTTAGCTCTTGAATAGCTAATAACATCACGCAATTCATTTACACGCGTACGATAATTTGAGTCTGTTGGGTCGTCTGCTTTTTGTTCAGCCTGGTTAACCAAGTCTTCCATAGTATCGATTTCATCTTCCGATACTGGATATACGTTTTCCCAATCAGTTTCGCCTGCAGCAGCATCTGAAGCGCTGACATGCGAAGATACAAATAAAGCTTGGTCTAAGCAATCCCAAGCATCGAGGTTAGTTTGTGGATTCATAATTGTGATATTTGAGTTATAGTCATTTCTTGCCGCAAAGGAACAACAAATAGTCTGAACGAACTGGTCATTACGTAAAAATAAACGTTCAAATCGTAAAAAACTCAACCTTTACCTACTATTATTCTCCAATTTCCAAACTAAACTCATCCATTTGTAGGAACCTTCTTCTGACTGCGATACTCAGCAGGAGTGCAATTATGATATGATATAAACACGCGACGGAACGTAGACATAGAGTTAAAACCAGATTCTTCGGCTATCATAGCGACAGGATGCGTAGTTGAAATGAGCAACTCTTCTGCATGTTTGATACGCATATTGTTGACAAAGTCGTAGAATGTAAGACCGTTAGCTTGATTAAAATATCGACTAAGATAAGTACGGTTGGAACCTACTTTGCGAGCTACATCCGATAGTTTGAGTCGTGAATTCAGATATAACTGCTCTTTTTCAAACAGATTCTTCACCATATCTCCTAACTCTGGTTGCAGCTGATAATTTTTATCATCATCATCAATTTCATCAAGTCCTGATAGCTCAGAATTGCCCAATTCATCGATAACTGATTCATGTTTGTAGCCGAAGTAGCAAACTATCATCCACAACACCAAAGCCTCTATACTATATACATCATCGGCAAGTTCGCTATTATAGACACTTGCTATAGTCCATATCAAGAGTATTATCCAAAACGAGACAAGAATGCCTCGCAACCAGTTGAGGTTGATATTCTCCTCATAAGAGAATCGCTCTTTTAGTTGACGATTATACTGCGAAATAAAGAAGAAGGTGAGAACAAGAGTGGCAGTACCATATATTGCTCCCCAAACTACCAGCGCAATATACCACAATTGCTGTTCTGTGAAGAAGAACAACAAAGGCAACGTAACGAAAGGTAGCTCATGAACCATGAGTTTTTGAAACGAGAACCATCCCGGCTTGCACAATTCCATCAATACAAATACATACAGCGGTATGATAATCATATCGATAGCTGTCATAAGATGCCAATAATCATTAGGCTGGATACAGAATGTATAGAATCCTAAATCTTTGAATAGTTCTATACATTGTATTATCATCAGCCACATGATGAGCTTTGACAACGTTTCGTTGTCTCTACGTCCAAACATCCATGCCATCATGGAGTAGAACATAACGCTCATACCATAAATGAAATAAGAAAAAGGTGTCATAACACAGACTTTGTTTTATTCTTCAACGATCAATTTGCCACCATTTATGATGTCGCCATGCGACAACTGGCAGTTATCAAGCTGCTTACCATTAAGTATCAACCGTACAAAGTTACTATTATTTATGGACTTTTTACGAATTATTTCAAATTGTTTTTTATTTTCCAAGTTGAAAGTTACTCTATCGAAGCTCGGAGCTCCTATAATATAATAAGGTGTAGATGGGCATACAGGATAGAATCCCATAGCTGCAAACATATACCATGCCGACATCTGTCCTGCATCATCGTTGCCCGACAATCCTCCAGGAGTATCATTATATTCCGTTTTTAGGATATTGTCTACCACACGCTTTGTCTTTTCAGGCTTACCGATATAGCTATACAAGAAAGGTATCTGATGGCAAGGTTCGTTGCCATGCCAATATAGCAGACGAGCAGCAGACGACGAATCATTTAGTGCAAACATCATGTCGAGTCGACGTTCAAACTCAGCCTTGCCACCCATACGCTCTACGAGGCCAGCTACATCATGAGGCACATACCATGAATAATGACAGATGGAGCCTTCGGTGATAAACGATTGACGGCTCACCAGGTCTTTACATCCAAGCCATTTTCCATTAGCATATAGTCCGTCAGCCCACCCTGTCTTAGGGTTGATAACATTTTTCCAGTTATGGCTACGAGCCATAAGTTTATTATAGTCATCATCATGCCCGAGCATCTTTGCCATCTGAGCCACGGCAAAGTCGTCGAAAGCATATTCGAGTGTGCGTGATGTTTGTTCACAAGTGTGGAAAGCCTCCTTCACACTATCTTCCAATGGTATATACGCATACCTAAGATAAGACTCCAAGGCGCGTCGTCCCATACCATTTTTATATTCCGCAAACGATGTCGGAGTTTCGAAAGCATTCTTGCGCATTGCCTCATAAGCCTTATCGGCATCGAAATTGCGAACGCCTTTGGCATAAGCATCGGCAAGAGCCACACTACAATGGTCGCCTATCATAGCAGCAGTATAGCTATTCCAGCATGGAAATATTGGTAGCCAACCTCCTTCTTGGTACATATCTACAAGCGACTGCATCATTCTGCCCGACAAGGTAGGAACCACAATGTTATATAGTGGTAACTGAGCACGATATATATCCCACATCGAGAAATCACCATATTTTTTTAGTGAAGAGTGAAGAGATAAGAGTGAAGAATCAATGTGCTTTGTGATGCCGGTAGAGAATTCTGGATAGTCGCCATTACAATCACTCATCTCTCTTGGCAGAAACGAAGCACGATACATAGCACCGTAGAACTGGTTTACCTTAGCAGTATCAGAGTAGACAACATCAATGGTATGCAAACGTTTTAGCCATTCATCTTGGCAACGCTGCATCATATCATAGAAGCCCATTTGCAGAGAGGCTGTTTCTACAATAAGATTATTCAAAGCATTCGCCTTATTGGTGAAAGAGCTGGCAGTAGCAAACTCCATAGGAACATCCGTTTTACCACGAAAAGTCAACCATGCCACGCCATCTTTCACGCCATAATCCACCAATTCATCGTTATATTTCAACACCAGATGTCCGCTAAAGCCTGCATTCTCGCCCCATCCTTGATAGATGCGATGCACAGGATTGTAGCCATAAACGATATGGTTTATGGTGTCAATCTCTATGCCACCCTGCATTTCGTCGCTATTGGGATTTATCACAATATGCACCAATTCATCGGCAGTAGGTGTAACCCTAAGTATGGCTGTATGGCTCAATGCCGTTAGCTCAGTCTTTAGGTTTTCATCGCGTAATTGCACTGAATAATAATGAGGATGCGAAACCTCGTCGGCATGCGAGAATTTAGTTGCACGCACCTCGGGCTGCAGTCTTAGTTTACCACCAATAGTAGCAATGGTAAACGAACCATAATCCTGGGTGCATCCGCCAACTATCCAATGACTATTGCGGAAGCCCTGCAACATGGTATCTTTATAATAATAAGGTGCAATGCACTTTTTCTCAGTATCCTGAGTTTGAGGAGTCCAGAAGTTTTGTCCATTAGGCACAAGTACAGCAGGCAATGTTTGTCCATGTTCTTCGCTACCTTTACCAAACAAGCCTGCAGTATGAGTATTTGCTTGGGCTGTACCAACCATAGTGTTCAGCGCATTGAGCTGACGAATATGTTCAAGCTTATGAATGCGGTTAGCCACATATTCCTTCACCAAATTCCAATTATAGCAAGCATCATCTTTACCATAGACATCAGTCGAAGGCAACGGTAGCACCATAGGCTTACCATTGAGGAAGAACTTTACTACTACAGAATCTTTAGGCGAATCAAAGGTAGATTTATAAAATACCATCTGCAAGTTGGCTGCCATAGGTACCACTCTATCCATCAAATCAACATTGTTGACCGTAGCAATCTCACCATTTGGTACATCACTTATCAAACCATAGTTAGGTTTTACGAAAGATAATAGCGACAGCAAACGATATAAAGAAGTATCGTGACCGAAGCGAAGATTAGCCGAAGGAGTTTTCTGGCTTAAAGCCTCATCTGCTTTAGTCATGATATTCTGCCATAAAGATATGGCAGAGCGAGCAGGAATATCATCATTAGTAGGATATATACCATTGCAGATTGTCATTCTCAGATTGTTGGCATCATAGAAAGCACGAAACTCATCATCGGTGAAGAGAGCATACAGACCATTCTCAATATCCTTAGGATAGCGCTTAAAGTTTAAGCCTACATCCTGCATAGAAGAAGCGATGGAATGAATCTCGCTCATAAGATTCAGCGGATTGCCTATCTTTGAGATATCCTTGAATAGTTGGCTCATAAACCTATCGGTATTGACTTTTGCCACCACCTTAGTTTGCTTTTCCAACGCTTTCACTTCTGGAGAAGTGTAGGCTATCCATGCCATGTCGGCAGAATCGGTCTTTACATCCATAGCCAACGAAGGCTGCAGATGGCGCAACTCATCGATAAAAGCCTTCATACTCTTAGCACAACGGTCTACAACACTTGAGCGTGCCTGCACCCTATTGCCTTGAGCAAAGATCTTTGGGAAGTTGCGATACATGCGGTCGGCAATACCCTTATGCTGCAATTCGCCAAGCTTAGAGAGTTTACCACCATGTCCCATGGCATTATCGCGAGCCTTTATGATAAGTTTCTTAACCTTCAATCCCATAGGAGTGAGGTTTGATTCGTCATCGAAATATTGTGCCACCTTGATATAACGCTCGTCAGAAGTCATCCATCGAGAGCCATGACGACCATAATGGCTAATATAGAAAGGCTTATAGCCAGACGGAGTCTGACTCATTTCCTTAACATCAACCTTAGGGTAAGCATAATAAATGCCACCCATTTCTCTTCTTGTCTGTGCACTTGCCAAGGTAATAGCAAGGCAAACACATATTCCAATAATATATCTCTTCATCATATTATTATCTCATTTCCCAGTCAATTCCTAAAGGATTGTTTTTCACCTTCATCACTATCGGCAGTTCGTGGATAGTGGAAATCCACATTTCAGTACCGTCTTTATCCGCTTTCACACGTATCGACGAGTTGTCTGCATCCACCTTTCGCCATGTTATGCCATCGTAAGTGAAGCGATTCTTAGCTACTAATTGCTTATATGCGGCATGCGATATAAAGCCAAAAGTGCCGATAACATCGGTATATTTTGCAGTCTTCACCTGCGGACTAAGCCACGAGAAGCCTGTAGCACCATCTACTACCGCACGAGGTATAGCATAAGTAGCCGTATTGCAAGATACTATCAAGCTATCCCCCTTCCATCGCCATGAATATTGCCAATTGCGATATTGACGGTTGAGCACGAAACACATGGTCATCGACTTGTTGCTACCAACAGCTGTTGCATCAGCCACAGGGTTATCTACATGTATAGGTTCGTCCTGTGGAAATTCCAAGAACATCTCAGTTCCTGCCAACGGATACTTGCCAAGCATACCCCAAATGAGCCAGCTCGACATAGCGCCGCCATCATCATTACCAGGTAATCCGTCAGGTTGATCGCTAAAATTCTCATTGATAATCTTCGTCACTCTATCGCGTGAAAGATCAGGACGACCGATGAAATGGTATAACCATGGAGTTAAGAAGCTTGGTTCATTAGCTACATTATAATGTCCTTCAGCAAAGAACGTGTCGAGACGTTTACGGAAAGCTTCGTTGCCTCCACATGCTTCAATAAGTCCTGGCACATCATGAGGAACACTCAGACTATACTCTGCCGACAAAGCTTCGTAGAAAAAGGTGTTCCACCAAGGCAGATACCACGGTGCGACCTTTGTGTCGGGTTTATAAGGAATATATGGATGATAAACCTTAGATTTTCCCCAAGGCACAGAGTCGAGCCAACGCCCTTTAGCATCGCGTGGCATTATGAAGCCACGCATTCCCTTCCATTCATAGTCTGAACGCCAAAGGTTGCGCCAGTTGCCAGAGCGTGCCATATATTTCTTATAAATATCATCATGACCAAGCCCTTTAGCAACCTGAGCAATACACCAGTCATCGAAGGCATATTCCACAGTCCGCGTTCCGGCACGCGGTATGCCGTAGGGTATATATCCCAGGGTGTTGTATTCCTGAAGTCCTCCCCTGCCCTCCTTCTCGTGGTCGGCGGGCGGCACCTCTGCATCCTTTATCATTGCCTGCAGTGCAAGCTCGTAGTCGATACCGTCGAGTCCACGAGCAAAAGCATCAGCAATCACCACCTCGCCATGACTACCACCTTGTGTTCTGCCATTGCAGTCGCCACTACGAGCATCGGGCATATATCCCTCGTTTTTATATATATTAAGTAGAGAGTTTACTATGTCGCGTTGGATTTCTGGATAGTAAACTCCAAGTAGCGGAGTTGATGTGCGATATGTGTCCCAAATAGCATAGTAGTCGTCATAGTATGGTGCATCTGTCCACCTCGGATTCTCTCCCGTGCGGTTCACCGGCATCAACATAGTGTGATACAATGCTGTATAGAACATGCGCATGTTGCGCTCGGTACCTTGATAGCGCAAGCGAGAAAGCATACGTTGCCATTCTGCTTTGAGAGTTGATAGCTGTTTGTCGAATGAGCAATCTACAATATTTGCTCGCGCCTTTTCGCATGAAAGGAACGATACACCTATCTTCACATTCACTTTCTCCGACGAGAATGCTACCAAGCATAGCCCTTCGTTGCAGCTTTCAACAATAAAAGGCACATCTGAAAGCAGGGAGAAATAAACGGTATAGGCATCGCCATTGTTCCATCCTCCACGCACACGGCTCCATCCTTCAATACTCTGCGACGAAACCACTTTTATATGTGAGCCTTCAAACTGTTGAGCCTCTCGCTTGTCGGGAATAGTATCTCTACCCAAGAACCAAGAAGCATCAACCACCAATCTGCCATGTTCAGGATATGTAAATCGGTAGAATGTACAACGCTCGGCAGTTGTTATCTCTGTCTGTATACCATTTTTATATGTGCAAGCATAATATCCAAGGTCGATGGTTTCGCCTATACGTCGTTGTGGAATAATGTTTTCATTAAGTTCTTGCGACTTCAAGCATGGCTGAATCAATATGTTGCCATACTTCTGTCCGCCACCAGTTCCGCTCACATGCGTTTGGCTAAAACCTACAACTTTTTCTGGTATTGGTGCCCAACCAGCATTAGGCATATTGATACAGTCGGGTCCGGGCTTCACCATACCGAAAGGCATAGAAGGACCAGGGAATGTACGTCCCAAGCCAACAGTTCCAATACGTGGGTCTACATATTGGGTGAAGTCTTGAGCATGTGTTGCCAAGATACCTACCAAACAGTATACTGCAAAAAATAGGACTTTCTTCATTTTCATACTTTACATAGGATTAAAGTTTTTGAAGCATTTTGCATGCTTGTCACAAAGTGGGATATACAATGCAAATATACTAAAAACATTTGACTTAAACTCTGAAACACGTCAAAACATTCATTTCCAATCATATTTTGACAGAATACACACCAAAACTTATCTCTTCAGGAAACTTCTATAAATCCTTTTCTAAGTTTTAAAAAGCATCAAATTCACGCATTTTGAGAACTACCAACAAAGAATACACATATAACTCCGCACACAAAATTGCACATTTTTTTGAAATAGTACCATATATTCAAAGAAAAAGTGTACCTTTGGAGCAATAACGAGCGATAAATAAAATGGCATATTATTCAAAGACTATACAGGAGGAAGAACTCAAGAACAAAGTTCGTGAAGACTGGTTTGCAGGTTATGACAACACGGAAATTCCAGGTAAAGTGGATTTCTGCGTAGGGCATAACAGTACTACCTATCTATGGGCAGAAGCTAAGAGAGGGGTCAAACGAGACATCTATGAGCAGTTTGTGCAGCTAATCCTTACTATTGGAAAAGACCGTCGCTTTACCGAACTTGACGCACCTGATTATCTCGGCACTTTCGATGCCGAGAAAATTGGCTTTATACACTTCGATGAAATTTCTGATGTTTTTGAGCAAAACGACTTCAACTGGCAAGTTACACCATCCGATCATACCTCAAAGGAGTTCAAGCAACTCTACGAGATGGTGCACAACACATTAAAAGAACATGTATTTATCTTCAACTTCGAGCTGCAAGGAGACAGTTTGCGTTTCTTCATCAAGGACAAGTTTTCCTTGACAGGAAGACGTGTGTCAAAGACGAATGTCAATAAGAACAACTTCCCTCATATCTATCGCAGATGGCTGAAGGAAGTAAAGGATACACTTGCCGTAAATTGGGATGACTTAGCAGGAATAGGTATATATGATTGTCATTTTTTTCTTGCAGACCTCATGTCCCAAGACAACACGACTCTACTTCAAAACCTCACGGTTCTGTTAAAAGAAGACCATTATAAAGTTAACACAGGGAAACTCCAAGGAAATAAGACTCCTCTATTCGCCCATTTTGAGTTTAATGACAACCAAATGGCTCATCGCTTGTTTTGGCAAAGATACAAACGCCCACCTCGTGAGGAATATCGCGACTATATCTTGGAAAGAGCTGACAGATTACATCCTGAGGATATCCGCGAGCGTCACGGTTCTTACTTCACCCCAATGATATGGGTGGAAAAATCACAAGAATATCTTGCAAATATACTTGGAGAAAACTGGCAAGACGAATATTATGTTTGGGATTGTGCTGCGGGTACTGGCAACCTGCTGGCAGGATTAACCAATCGCCATAATCTTTGGGCTTCAACTTTGGAACAAGCTGATGTTGACACAATGAAAGAGCGAATTCAAAATGGTGCTAACCTCTTTGGAAACCATGTCTTTCAGTTTGACTTTTTGAATGACCCATTAGTTGATTACACTACTAAAGAGGGGACCAAAATAAAAAGTAAGGTTCCTACTGAATTACAAGAAATAATAAAAGACCCAGAAAAAAGAAAGAGATTAGTCATATATATAAACCCTCCATATGCAGAGGGAGACAACAGAAGTGGCAGAGGCAGAAGCGGTGTCGCTGCAAATACCTATGTCGCCAAGGTATTTGGATCTTCCATGGGATATGCCAAACGAGAACTATACATACAGTTCTTGACAAGGGTCTATCGTGAAATCCCTACGGCAGTGCTTGCAGATTTTTCAAAGTTGAAAAATCTGCAAGCACCTAAGTTCTCGGATTTCCGTCGCATGTTCCAAGCAACGCCCAAGACTATGTTTATCGTACCTGCGGATACATTCGACAATGTAAAAGGAGACTTTCCTATTGGGTTCAAGATATGGCGCACTGCTGATATAGAACCTTTTAATGGTATTTTATCGGATGTGTATAATGAAAAAGGGGAGGCTCAACCCCAAAAAGAGATATTCAGCTATGAAGGGTTAAAGTTAATCAATGATTGGACAACTACTTTTATTGATGACAAACAGGAGTCTATTGCTACAATAATAGGTATCGCGAACGACTTCCAAAACCAAAGGACTGTTAGAATAGAACGATCGCATCGTCCGTGGAATCATCAATATCAATGGCAAATAACGAAATATAACCTCATAGAATCAAGCATTTATCTTGCTGCTCGTCTAGTTATAGAAGCAACTTGGGAAAATGACCGAGACCAATTTCTTTATCCACAAGAAACTTGGAAAAATGACAATATATTCAAAACAGACTGCTTGACGTTTGCTATCTTTACCAACAAGAACAATGTACAGTCAAAAGATGGCACCAACCATTGGCAACCGTTCACCGAAGAAGAGTTAGGCATAACCAATGAGTTGAGCGACCATTTCATGACGGATTATATATCAGGAAAGGGTCGTCCAAAAGCCATACAAGGAAACTTATTTGATGACAGTCAGAATGAAAACTCTCCATTGGTATTCTCAGAAGAAGCAAAAGCTGTTTTTGATGCAGGTCGTGAACTCTGGAAATATTATCACAAGCAACCAGACGCTGACTTAAATGCCGCCTATTATGACATACGTAAGTATTTCCAAGGAACAAAATTGGACAAGAAAGGCAAAGAGGTCATGAACTCCGCAAGCGAGGACGAAACATATACAAAGCTTCATGCAGCCCTGCGCAAAGCTCATAAACTTCTTGCCAAGAAGATTGTGCCAAAGGTTTACGAACATGGCTTTTTGAGATAATAAAACATAAAAATAAATACATCATGAGCAAGTATAATTTTAAGATAGAAAATTACCATGCCATTGGGCATGCTGACATAGATATTGATGGCATCACTGTCATAGCAGGAGGCAATGGCTGTGGTAAGAGCACGCTGTCAAGATGGCTGTATTATATCCTCAACATTATAGAAGACTATGAGTTCTTATTAATGCGTGACTTCCATAACACAATTGGCAGAAAAATAAGCGACCTTATGCTTTCAGCATCCGTTATGTCCGTATACGACAAGGACAATTACAAAGAACTTTATGGATTGAAGAATACTTTTGACCAATGGATATATTGTGCAGACTACAATGTTGAGAAACTACATCAAGACTACAATGAATTCATTGAACCTTTTTCAAAATTGTTAGATACTTACCTTTCATCAGAAAGCGATGAGAATAGCAAAAAGCGTATTCTCTCTGAATTAAATATTACAAAAGGCAGTGACCCTATGGCCTTATTCAAAGACAACACCGAAATATTTTTTACAGATGCGTTATCAAAATATACAATTCTAAAAGAAGAACGTAAGATTGAATCTATATGGGAATTGGTATTCTCTGAATATCAAGAAAAGGACGAACATCCATCAAATATCCAATTAAAAGAAGATGGTGTTTCCATTTTAACCGAGAACATAGGAACCCTTTTAGGCATCAAGCGTAGCCTATATATTGACACGCCTATTGTTGCTTCATTCAAAGAAACTAACAAACCTTATTGGAAAGATTTTCTCCATTACGTAAAATACAAAAGCGCAAACTCTACTCTCAATGACAAGGAGAGAAAAATTCTAAAAGTAATCGAATCTATGATAAATGGAAAAATCATAGAGGAGAAGAACTATAGCACAACAGAGATGGTATACAAAGCAAAAAGTGGCGTACAAGTGAAATTAGACAAGGTTGCCTCTGGCTTCAAGACCTTCGCCTATATGCAGCGACTCATTGAGAATGGATGGTTGGACAATAAGACTTTATTGGAAATAGATGAGCCAGAGACAAACCTGCACCCACAATGGATTGTAGAATTTGCTCATCTTCTCGTCATGGTCAACAAAGAGCTTGGTACTAAGATTATGATCGCAAGCCATAATCCTGATATGGTTTCTGCCATCAGATATATTTCAGAGAAAGAAGGTATCTTAGAGAAGACACACTTCTATTTGGCTGTACAACGAGAAAATTCCGAGCTATTCGATTACAAGTACTTAGGAAACGACATAGACCCTGTATTTGAGTCATTCAACAAATCATACGAAACTCTTCAAAAATACGTGGAGAATTATGGCAACTTATAGAATAGGAACCTATCAGGGAGTCTGCATAGAATGTTGGACGCCCAAAGAATTAGTTGGGCTACATAGCCTGCTAAAACAAGAAGGATGTCCTGACTCTGAAAATGTCTTCTCCGATAATGACAAAGCTATCGAACTGGATGATGTTCAAAGAAAGATTTCTCAAAAACATCATACTGACAAAAAGGCTTCGGCAGACATATTGATACACACCAACAATAACAAGTTGCTTTTGGCTGATGCTAAGTATAGAGTAAACAACATCAGGAACTTGGACTCCAAAGAACTAAGCAAGAAGATTTTTGAATCCAAAGCTATAGTGAAATCCGATCATTCATTTTTACCGAACCTTTATATCTTGATGAAAAGCCAAGCTTTAACTCAAGCCAATTTAAATGCTGTCAGAAGGATGTTTGCGAACAAGCCAAACTATCAGGTAATGGACACAATAGCATTCCATAACTTATTTGAGGAATAACTAAGAAGAGTCCATCTAGGTTCAATGGAAATATCATGGGAAAAGATTGAAAACACAAGATATTATTGTGGTGGCGAGAACTTGCTGTAAGGCTTTACAATCCGACAATGTGTTGCTTGTAGTATATTTTCTTAATAATCGCAATAACAAACCTATCTCAAAGCAAAATTGATGATTATAGGTATTGAGGTATAGTAAGTTGCTTTCATTCAACAAGTTAACAGATATTAGCCGTTGTCGAAGTTATACTTCTATTATTGCTGTCTACTAAAACTATTTGAGCATAAAAGGTATTAGCTGACAGCAATAGACAAAAAAGCTCTTAACCTCATTTAAAAAGACATTTAGTTTCATTGCCAGTACCACTTAGGTGAAACTCCAGTACCACCTAAGTGAAACTCCAGTACCACCCAAGTGGTACTAAAAGTGGTACTGGGATACTTGTTTTATCCACTTATATAACTTGCAGGATTCAACTATATTTTCTAAAATCAACATTTATGGTTAACTATCTGTAATTTGTAAATAGTTTTAGCAGACTGCAATAATAAAATATCAGTTAATTATTTATATTTACTTACCTTACGTTTCATCCATTTAGCCATAATTTCCATAGAGCCAAGATTTATGCTTATCCCCACTAAATTTCCACAGAGTCTCCATCTATTCGGGAAAAAGACCACAATCAGCTATCAAAAAGACGCAGTAATACTTCGTTCGGAACAGAAGTACTACTGCGTCTTTTTTGATATCAGATATTTTTAGTTATTATTTTGCGTAACCTGGGTTCTGTTTCCAAGTTGGGTTAGAGTCGAGCTGGTTCTTCTTGTGGAGTGGGAATATACGACGTGTTTTGTCGAAATTAGCATTTTCAAAGCCTTTCTTGTGGAAGCAATACTCATCCTCGAAGTGTCCAAAACGTATCATATCAATACGGCGAAGGTTCTCATCAAAGAACTCACGTCCACGCTCCTCATATATTTCTTCGAGAGAAGGAGCATGATTGATAGTTGGAGCACTTACGTAAGAACGAATCTTGTTGAACAGCGACTGCGGAGTATCACCATTTGTAGCCTTGGCACCACGTGTGATAGCCTCAGCCTTCATCATGAGGATATCAGCATACCTAATGAGAGGAATATCATTAGACTGGTTACGTCCGTTCTTGAAGTCGTCATTGATTACAAACCACTTGATGGAGCGGTTGCCCTGACGCCATCCCTCAACATTGTCACCAACATCAAGGTCAGCATTATCCTTAACTAAAGTGATATCACGTGTGAGCACCAATGGATTGCCATTACGATCCAAGCAGACCTCATCAGTTGGGAGAAGAGTTGTAGGATCGTAAACATGAACGGTACCATTAAGCACCATAGTATTTCTCTCATCACCATCAAGACAGAAGCGTGCAGAAGCCTCTGGCGTAACAGCGATGTAGCCACCACCAGAGTTAGACATCTTGGCTCCATAATAGCTGAGGGCAAGAGACTTGATGTCCTTATACGAATGTGAACGTCCATACTGCATACCTGTAGCATTCAATGTATGATAAGGCATCACGTAAATAAAGTCCTTGATTTGTCCACTCTCAACAAGCTCAGTATTGGTGGGACCAAACTTGAAACGATAAGGAGCAGGACCAAGGTCGAACTTGCCAGAAGAGATAATCTTGTCGCAAGCAGCAACACAGGCATCAAGCTTCTCATTGGTGGCTGTCGCAGCATCGTACTGGTCAACAGAAGCAGCGGTGTAAACAGGCCAGTTGATATACAGACGAGCCAGCAGACCGTATGCCATATATTTATTTGGCTTACCATAGTTCTCACCATTTGGCTCCTCTGGCAGCTGGTCAGCAATATCAAGAAGTTCCTGCTCTATCCACCTTGCTACGTCTGCACGCGGCTGGCGGTCAGAAAGACTCGTACCATGCTCTGCCGCATAAGTCTCGTCATTAATTGGAGCATCACCGAAGTTATCCATTTCGAGATATGTGAAATAAGCACGCACAGCCCTTGCAGCAGCAATATACTTTGGGTCAGCATCTGAATAGATTACTTCATTTGCCTTAACAACTCCCTCACCCATGACATTCATCCAGTCGATGGTTGCACACTCGTCTGTAAAATTGTGCAGGGAAGTGTTTGAGTACGCATAGGCATCCAGCCAGTTTCCAGAGAACGACTGAGCTACGAACTCGTCACTTGACAAAGCCTGAGCTTCCATAAAGCGACGGCCAAAGCAATCACGCATCTGGAAATAAATGCCCGCCATTGTCGACTCAATGGCATCTTCACTATTCGGAAGTTTTGTGTATTGGGAATCCACAGAAACATCCAAATCGGTACAGCTTACTGACAAAGCTGCCAGACTTGCTGCAAATATGGTTTTTATGTTAAGTTTCATAATTCTTGTAATTTAAACCGTTTTAGAAATTAATCTTTGCACCAAGAAGGATTGAGCGAGTATGCGGATAAGTACTCCAACGATAATCAACACCTGGGTCGATACCACCGAGGTTTACCTCTGGGTCAAGACCGTCATAGCCAGTAATTGTAAATACGTTGTTAACTGTTGCATACAGCTGCAAGCTGTTAACCCAACCATCCAAATTACGGAAAGTATAGCCCAAGGTCAGTGACTGCAAACGGAGATAGGAGGCATCTTCGATAAACTTGTCAGATGGGATATTTGAGCTCTTGTCAGCAGCTGGGCGGTCTGTAATAAACTCCTTAAGCACGTTCTTACCGCTTGCGAAGAAGTCAGGTGCTGTATAGTGAGCACGAAGACCGTTATATGCTTCCTGTCCAAAGACACCTGTGAAGAACATTGACATGCTCCAATTCTTATAGTTAAGAGTGTTGTTCCATCCCATGGTCAGATCAGGCTGTGCACAGCCAGTAATGGCACGGTCTTTGAATGTTGGATCCTTAATCTTTTTGCCTGTGCGCTCACCTGTCTCAGCATCACGCTCATAATAGAGAGATGTTCCATCAGTCTCGTCGTAACCGGCAAACTCGTATGTAAAGAATGTACCAAGAGGCTCACCCTCCATAATCTGCTGTGTATAGCCATTGGAAGAAACACCAGCCACCATTGGGTCACCCTGTGTGAACGAAGCTGTGAAATACTTATCGTTAGTAAGCTTGTCTACACGGTTCATGTTGTGAGACAAGTTCAAAGTTGTCTGCCATGTGAAATCCTTAGTTTTAACAGGAATTGCATTGATAGAGAACTCGACACCCCTGTTGGTAATCTGTCCTACATTGGCAGCAATTGTTCCGAATGAATAAATGAATGAAGATACTGGGTAATCCCAAATCAGGTCTTTCGTCACCTTATTATAATACTCAATAGAACCGTTCAGCCTTCCATCAAAGAAAGCATAATCCAAGCCGATATTGAACATACCAGTCTTCTCCCACTTCAGGTCAGGATTAGCCAGCTGACTTGTTACGAGAGTTGAATAGTCCTTACCATTGATGGTTGTGATGGAGCCGTTGGCCTTATACCTCTTAACAGCAGCATAAGCTCCAAAACCAAGTGCATTACCGCTAACACCATAACCTACACGCAGCTTCAAGTTCGAAAGCTTAAGAGACTCCTTAATACCATCCATGAACTTTTCCTCTGTAATGTTCCATGCAGCAGATACAGAGGGGAATGTACCCCACCTGTGACCATCACCGAATACAGATGAACCGTCACGACGTACAGTTGCCTGCAACATATACTTACCATCATAGGAATAGGTAGCACGTCCATAGAAAGAAATGTTGCGTATGGTTTCCTTTGTTCCGCTCTCAACAGCTGTCATACCATCGATTGCTCCTGCATAAGAGAGCTGGTTCCAGCCCAATGTGTCATCAAAGAAGTTGTGAACAGTAAGACCGAAGCCGTCATTGTTGTCACGCTCTTCCCATGTATAACCAGTCATCAAGCCAAGCTTATGACGTTTTGCTATTGTTGTGTCATAATTGATATAGGTCTCGAAAGTCTGGTCCTCACCCATGTAAGTACTTCTGGTAGCACGTCCATAAAGGTCGGCAACACCATCAATCTGAGAGTTGTGTGAATTGTACTTGCTATATGTCCTCTGTCTGTTATTGAACTGATAGCTGAAGTTCCATGTCAGGCCCTTATACAGATATGCTGTAGCCTTTCCAATAAACTGTATACGCTTCCAGATAAATTCTGAAGAGTCCTCGTTGATAAGAGATATTGGGTTATAGTTCTTAGAACCGTCACCATGTGACCAAGAGCCGTCCTCATTCTTTACAGGCAAGGTCGGGTTGTAATAGTTCATAGCATCGAGAACTGAGGCACCCTCATTGTCCATAGGCACACCTTCATGCTTACCATACATGGCATTAACACCAACAGAAAGGTCGAGATGGTCTTTCAGCACCTTTGAAGAAACGAGTGAACGGAAATTCACGCGGTTCCTGTCCGTACCCCTAACAATACCCTGACGGTCGTTGTAGTTCAGAGACGCCATATAAGTAGTCTTCTTCGAGCCTCCATTGATAGAAAGGTTGTGGTTGTGGCTGATTCCAGTACGCAACACCTCGTCCTGCCAGTCGGTAGAATGTCCGTAGTCGTATGCGTAATCAATACCATTCTTGCTTACATAAGAACGGATATCATCGGCTGTAGCCATATCGAGGGTCTTCAATATGTCATCAAAGGCCACGTAGCCAGAATATGTGACATTCACCCTATCCTGATTGGTCTTACCCCTCTTGGTAGTTACCATGATTACACCATTTGCAGCCTTAGAACCATAGATAGCTGTAGCACTGGCATCACGCAGCACATCAATGCTTTCAATATCATCAGGAGCTACGAGCGAGATGTCAACACCAGGAATACCATCGATTACATAGTATGGCTGCATGGCCTCGCCTGTTCTAAGTGAAGAGACACCACGAAGGGTCATGCTGGTAGAACCATTCGGGTCACCAGTAGAACTAACAACCAGTCCTGGCACCTTACCCTGCAACATCTGTGCGGGGTCTGTATAAACACCTTTTGTAAGGTCCTTGGCTGACACTGTCGTGATGGAAGAGGTTACGTCCTTGCGGCGCATAGTACCATAACCAACTACTACGACTTCATTGAGAGTAGCATCGTTTGCTGATAGAGTAACGCTCTGACCTGGAGTGATGACTTGAGATTCATAACCAATGTAGGATACTTTCAGTTTCGCATTAGGCTTTGTTGTCTTCAGGGTGTAGCGACCATTTACATCAGTCACAGTACCATTAGAGGTACCCTGTTCCAATACGGTAACACCTATCAAAGGTTCGCCGTTGGCATCTTTGATAACGCCCGACTTTTGGCTTTGTGCCATAGCTGCTGTACTACAAAGCAAGAGGGAGGCTGAGAACATAGTCTTCAGCAAGCCCGCTTTAGAATGGTTTCGTACTTTTAGCATAACTGTTAATTTTTTAGGTTTATTATGGGTTAAAATATGAGTGCAAAGGTAAAGACTATTTGTTTCTACAAGGCGAAGATAGCTTTTCAATAAAGTTACAATACTTCCAAACTACTGTCTGTAACATTCTGTGTAGTGATTTTCTTACCTTGTGTAGGCAAGAACTTGGTATCGCGGCATGGACGAAGGTCTATCTGTCCGCCCTCGTAGTTAGTGACTTTCTTATTGAAAAGTCTTACATTATTAAAATATATGTTGTTCACTTTTCCTTTCTCGTCACCACCCACGAAGCATCCATTCTCGCTAACAGCGGTGATATTATTAAAAAATATGCGACTCACCTCACCACATCTGCCCTTAGTTTCCCCCTTTGGGAAACGCCAATTGGCATCTTTATGGTTGCCATTAGCACGAGGATAGCTGGTTACATAGATAGGTTCTGCTTGTCCCCACCACACATCGCTCCATAATTGGCAATCCATTTGGATATTCGAGAACACAACGTCTGTCACAGTTCCTTCATCACGATTCTGTATGCCAAGTCCGCGATTAGAGCGGGTGATAACGCAGTTGTCGAACACCACATTATATATAGAGTCCATATTCTCGCTACCTATCTTTATAGCACACGAGCGAGAAGTCATCACGCAGTTTGTAACCGTGATATCATGGCATGAGCCATAAGCCTCATACTCTCGACGATTTTTCAAGCAGATACAGTCGTCGCCCGAAGTGATATGACAGTTGCTTATTCTTACGTTTTTGCTATGGTCGAGGTCTATACCGTCGCCATTGCGAATTTTCAGGTTGTTAAGCAGGTTTATACCATCAATTACAGCACCATTGCATCCAATAAGATGCACAGTCCAATAGGCACCATCGCGGATGGTAATATCGCGGATAGTAAGATTGTCTACACCAAAGAGTGTAAGCACATGTGGACGAGGATCGAAGGTTGTTACAGGTTTAAGCTCATAAGAATCGTGCAGCTCCTTACCCATAAAGGCAACACCATTACCATGGATAGTTCCCTTACCTGTAATAGAGATATTCTTAGCATCCTTGGCATATATCCACATCATGCCTTCACCTCTATTCTCGCCAAAAGCGCTTAGCTTATAGATGCTTTCATCGGGATTAGCTTTCCATACAGAATTTGCCTCTAAAACAATATTAATATTAGATTTCAATTCTACAGGACCAGAAATAAAAGTGTGATTGGTAGAAAAGACAACATTACCACCACCAGCTTCAGAACAAGCATCAATAGCTTTCTGAATAGCCGATGCGTCATCACTCATGCCATTACCTTTAGCACCAAAGTCCATAACGACATAATCTTTGGCAAATAAAAAAAATGGTATTGCCAAAAACATGGCGATACACAAGGTAACTCTTTTTATCATGAAAGTCTGTTTTCGTTAATTTTTGGATCGTAGTAAATCTTTAGGTTTAATAACCGTTGCTAATTTAAGCAAATTTATTAAAAGTAACAAGCAAAATGTAATTTATTTTATCTTTCAACCCGTCATTTTAACAATTACCTTAGTATAAAGCACTAAAAAAGGTGTATCAAACACTCATAACAACACGAATGTTTGATACACCTTATTATATATATTGGGCTTGAGAATTAATCAATCTCTTCGTCAGCCTCGTAGCCACCCATCTCGCGGATAGCGTTCTTAAGCATTGTATACTGCTGGTAGAGGTTGTTAACAGCCTCTTCACCTTTAGTATAGTCGTGCATAGGAGCCTTGAGGAAGAAGCTCAAGAAGCGCTGGATGCCATAACGACCAGCACGAGCAGCAAGGTCGCTCAACAATGTGAGGTCGAGGAGCAATGGAGCTGCAAGGATAGAGTCGCGGCAAAGGAAGTTGATCTTTACCTGCATTGGATAACCCATCCAACCAAAGATATCGATATTATCCCAGCCTTCCTTGTTATCGTTGCGAGGAGGATAGTAGTTGATACGCACCTTGTGATAGTATTGTGTATCCTCATCGTTGCCATGTCCATAAAGGTCTGGCTGTACGTCTGGCTTCAAGATTGTTTCAAGTGTAGAAAGCTTGCTCACTTCCTTAGTGTGGAAGTTTGCTGGCTCATCAAGAACAAGACCATCGCGGTTGCCAAGAATGTTGGTAGAGAACCAACCATTCAAACCAAGGCAACGAGTACCGATAATAGGAGCAAAACCACTCTTTACAAGAGTCTGGCCTGTCTTGAAGTCCTTACCTGCGATAGGCATCTTGGTCTTTTCTGCCAATTCCCACATAGCAGGAATATCAACAGTTGTGTTTGGAGCACCCATGATGAAAGGAGCACCCTCAACCAAAGCTGCATAAGCATAACACATGGAAGGAGCAATGTGCTCACGGTCGTCAGCCTTCATAGCCTCTTCAAGAGCTGCCAATGTGCCGTGTACCTTCTCGTCCTCAGGAACGTAGATTTCGGTAGATGCTGCCCAAATCACAACGATACGAGCACAACCGTTCTTCTCCTTGAAGTCGCGAATATCTTGACGCAAAGCCTCAACCATTTCCCAACGAGTCTTGCAGTCCTTGACATTATCACCTGTCAAACGCTTGGCATAGTTCTTATCAAACGCAGCCTTCATTGGAACAATCTGCTCCAATTCGTCCTTAACAGGATTGATATCCTTTTCCTTCAATACCTCGCAGTACATTGCTGACTGATAAGCATTCTGTGGATATACATCCCAAGTACCAAAGACGATGTCATCGAGTTTAGCCAACGGAACGATATCCTGATAGTGCAGATACTGCTTTTCGTCACCACGTCCCACACGAATCTTATCGTACTGAGTCATTGAACCTACAGGCTTTGTCAAACCCTTGCGAGTCATCAATACACCTGTCATAAATGTGGTAGCAACGGCACCACAACCTACAACCATAATACCAAGTTTACCTTCAGCTGGCTTTACATTGTTTTGTTTCATTACCGATTTTTAATAGTTATTAGAATAATGTTCGGCAAAGATAGCAAAAACCCTTTATAAAAAGTAAGTTTTCGCATTTTAATATCCATAAATTTAGATTTATTAGCTTATTAGCAAAGGCATTTAGCCATTAATCTATATCTATTATAGGAATCTTCAACTTTGTTTGCGCAAACGCATGGCAATATTATTGCATAATACCGCATACATATTCATATTTATAACATTGAAATGATATTTTGTCACATATTCCTGCAATTATCTTGCAATTTATTTGATTGTTTGCAAATAATGTAGTATTTTTGCACCCACAAACGCATAAACATACAGCTATGAAGGTGAAGAACAGCAGAATGGAAGCTCTTAAGCTTATCATATCAAGCAAAGAGCTTGGAAGCCAAGACGAAGTTCTAAGAGAACTGGAGAAAGAAGGATTCAAACTTACTCAGGCAACTCTTAGCCGCGACCTCAAACAACTAAAAGTGGCTAAGGCTGCAAGCATGAATGGTAAATACGTATATGTATTGCCAAACGAAACTATGTACAAACGTGTACACAAGCCATTGCCTGCAAGCGAAATGATGCAGATGCCCGGTTTCGTTTCTATAAACTTCTCTGGCAACATGGGCGTAATAAGAACACGTCCTGGATATGCAAGTTCCATAGCCTACAACATCGACAATGGCGACATCCCTGAGATTCTCGGAACAATAGCTGGCGATGACACTATTTTCATCGTTACCAAACCTGGTGCAAGGGAAATTGATATCATCGATGGACTGAGAAACATCATGGAATTCAGATAATGAGCCCCAAAAAAGAGGGAACTCACGACATACACCTTATTATATATATAGACAACAAGGATATAAATTATAAAATAGGATAATGGAAGAAGTTAAAGTAATGGTGGCTGATGAGAGTCATATAAAATATATCGACACCATTCTAACAACAATTGCAGAAGCTGCCAAGAAGCGTGGTTCGGGCATCGCAAAGCGCTCGCCTGAATATGTTGCCACAAAGATGCGCGAAGCTAAGGCTGTTATAGCTCTGCAAGGTGACAAGTTTGCAGGCTTCAGCTACATCGAGACTTGGGGCAACAAACACTACGTAACAACATCGGGATTGATAGTTCACCCAGACTTCAGAGGTATCGGACTGGCAAAGCGTATCAAGAACCTCACATTCACACTTGCCCGACAGCGATGGCCACATGCTAAGATATTCTCTCTCACCTCTGGCTCTGCCGTGATGAAGATGAACACTCAGTTGGGATATCTGCCTGTTACATTTGCCGACCTTACAGACGACGAGTCTTTCTGGCGTGGCTGCGAAGGTTGTATAAATGTAGATGTGCTTCATCGCACAAACCGCAAATATTGCATCTGCACCGCCATGCTCTTCGACCCTGAAGAGCATCTGCCAATAAAACTTCCAAAGGAGGTTATCGCTCGTATCATAGCTATTGATGGTCCTTCTTGCGAACTCGAATGTTAATCATTGGCAAAACAATTCAACAACAAAACAACAATAAAAATCAACTTAATAAATATATAGTTATGGCAAACAAGAAAGTTGTAGTCGCATTCAGCGGCGGACTTGACACTTCATACACAGTTATGAAACTCAAGGAAGAAGGATATGATGTATATGCTGCATGTGCCAACACAGGTGGCTTTTCTGCAGAACAGCTGAAGACCAACGAGGAGAATGCTTATAAGTTGGGAGCTAAAGCATACGTTACTCTCGACGTTACCCACGAATACTACGATAAGTCATTGAAATATATGATTTTCGGTAATGTATTGCGCAACAACTGCTACCCTATCTCCGTATCTTCTGAGCGTATATTCCAAGCTATTGCCATAGCTCGCTATGCTAAAGAGATTGGCGCCGACGCTATTGCTCACGGAAGTACTGGTGCGGGCAACGACCAAATACGTTTCGATATGACATTCCTCGTGATGGCTCCTGGCATCGAGATTATCACTCTCACCCGCGACAAGAAGCTTACTCGTAAGGAAGAGGTTGACTACCTGAACAATCATGGTTATTTTGCCGACTTCACCAAGCTGAAGTATTCATATAATGTAGGTATCTGGGGAACCAGCATCTGTGGTGGTGAACTCCTCGACCCTACTCAGGGTTTGCCAGAAGAGGCTTACCTTAAGCATGTAACAGCAAAGGAGCAGGAGACTACTCTCAAGATTACCTTCGACAAGGGTGAGATTGTTGCTGTGAATGGCGAGAAGTTTGACGATAAGGTTGCTGCCATTCAGAAGATTGAAGAGATAGGTGCTTCTTACGCTATTGGCCGTGATGCCAACGTTGGTGATACTATCATCGGTATCAAGGGACGTGTAGGTTTCGAGGCTGCAGCTCCTAAGCTCATCATCGAGGCTCACCGTCTATTGGAGAAGAGCACTCTTAGCAAGTGGCAGCAGTATTGGAAGGATCAGGTTGCCAACTGGTATGGTATGTTTCTCCACGAGAGTCAGTATCTTGAGCCTGTCATGCCAGACATCGAGGCTATGTTGACTTCTTCGCAGCGCAACGTCACAGGTACTGCCATCCTCAAGCTCCGTCCTTATGGGTTCGAGACTGTTGGTGTAGACTCAGACAACGACCTCACAAAGTCTAAGCTCGGCGAATATGGCGAGACTCAGACCGGTTGGACTGCCGACGAGGCTAAGGGCTTCATCAAGGTTAGCTCTACTCCATTGCGTGTATACTACGGCATGCACCCTAACGAGGAAAGATAAAAAAACAAAATAATGCTGTGCCTACTGCAACCTTTAGGTATCCACGTGCGTCAAATAATAAAACAATAACACATTATTATATATTATATTATGGCAACAGGAAAAAGATTACATCGCAGCAGCGACGATAAATGGATTGCAGGTGTCTGCGGAGGTTTTGCAGAGTATTTAGATTGGGACCCTACTCTAATACGTTTGGCATGGCTGTTTCTGACAGTATTCAGCGCAGGTTTCCCAGGTTTGCTCATCTACATATTCTTGTGGATTTGCATGCCGAAGTAATATTCTTACTTCACTCTATGGGAGCCACTAACAACTCCACACAATGATTAAAATTGGAATTTTAGGTGCTGCAGGATATACAGGAGGCGAACTTATTCGTCTCCTGTTAAATCATCCTGAAGCAGAGATAGTTTTCGCAAATAGCGAAAGCAATGCAGGCAATAGTGTTGCCGATGTACACGAAGGTCTCTATGGCGAAACAGACTTGAAGTTTACTGCCGAAATGCCTTTCGATCAGGTAGATGTCATTTTCTTCTGCTTCGGTCATGGCAAGAGCGAGGCTTTCCTTAAGGAGCACAATGTGCCTGAGAAAGTGAAAATCATCGACTTGGCTCAAGACTTCCGTCTTGCTCCTCAAGCTGTGGTTGCAACTCTGCAACCAACTCCAGCAGCCCACGACTTCGTATATGGTCTTCCGGAAATAAATGAGGCAAAGATAGCTTCTGCTATGCATGTTGCCAACCCTGGTTGTTTTGCCACATGTATTCAGCTTGGCTTGTTGCCTGCAGCAAAGATGGGACTCATCAACAGCGACGTTAGCGTTAATGCTATTACTGGCAGCACGGGTGCCGGTCAGAAGCCTGGAGCAACAACCCATTTCTCTTGGCGTATGGGCAACATGAGTATCTATAAGGCTTTCAGCCATCAGCATGTGCCAGAGATATGCCAGAGCCTTAAGCAGACTCAGGGTTATCTCGATGCTGCCATCGACTTCATTCCTTATCGTGGCGACTTTGCTCGTGGCATCTTTGCTACTGAGGTGGTAAAGACCGATAAACCTTTGGATGAGATCGTTGCAGGCTATAAGGAATTCTACAAGGATGCCAAGTTTACTCATTATGTAGACAAGGCGCTCGACCTAAAGCAGGTGGTAAACACCAACAAATGTTTGGTTCACGTCGACAAATATGGCGACAAGCTCCTCATCACTTCATGCATCGACAACCTCTTAAAGGGTGCCGTTGGCCAAGCAGTACAAAACATGAATATCATGTTTGGAATAAACCAGACTGCTGGATTAAAACTAAAACCTTCTGCTTTTTAAGTGAAGAACGAAGAGTGAAGAGTGAAGAATCCAAATGCTTTAATAATTAAAAATGGATAGAGATAGATATAATAGGGAGAAATCGCCCCTACATATAAAAAGCTTCGAATTTGCTGTTAGGATAATCAAGATGGTTAAATATATTGATTGTCCAAACAAAATGATTTCTTGTACTAACCAAGTCTTCAGATCAGGAACAGCTATCGGAGCTCTCGTCCGAGAAGCAGAATTCGCTCAGAGCCCTTTGGACTTCATCAATAAGCTACATATCTCTTTAATAGAGTGCAACGAAACAATTTATTGGTTAGAATTATTCAAAGAAACCGAATTAATCGGTGAAAAAGAATATAACAGCATGTTAGAAGATTGCAACGAACTAATTGCTATATTAGTTTCTTCAATCAAGACTGCTAAATTAAGAATTAAAAAGTGAAGCATCAAGATCCTTCACTTAACATAAAAGTTTAACCCCGAAGAGCGTGAGCTTAGAACCCTCAAAACTATTGGATTCTTCACTCTTCACTCTTCACTCTTCACTTAATTCAATGATACTATACGACGTATATCCTCTTTTCGATATAAATATTGTAAAGGGCAAGGGCTGCAAGGTATGGGACGACAAAGGTCAGGAATACCTCGACCTTTATGGCGGCCATGCAGTAATCAGCATAGGTCATTGCCATCCTCACTATGTGGAGATGCTGACCAACCAACTTAATGAGTTAGGATTCTATTCCAACTCCGTAATCAACAAACTGCAGGTGAAGCTCGCTGAGCGTTTAGGCAAAGCAAGTGGCTACGACGACTATCAGTTCTTCCTCATCAACTCTGGTGCCGAAGCTAACGAGAATGCATTGAAGTTGGCATCTTTCACCAACGGCAGAACTCGCGTACTCTCTATAGAGAAAGCTTTCCATGGTCGTACATCTCTTGCCGTTGAGGTAACGAACAATCCTAAGATTATCGCTCCTATCAACGCTAATGGTCATGTCACCTATCTTCCTATCAACGATCTTGAGGCTTGGGAGAAGGAACTTGCTAAAGGCGATGTTTGCGCTTGCATCATCGAAGCCATTCAGGGCGTAGGTGGTTGCAACATGGTTACTCCTGAGTTTGCACAGGGTTTGCAGGCAGCTTGCAAGAAATATGGTACCGTGCTCATCTGCGACGAAATACAATGTGGCTATGGTCGTAGCGGTAAGTTCTTCGCTCATCAATGGCTCGGCATTCGTCCTGATATGATTACCGTAGCTAAGGGCATCGGCAATGGTTTCCCTATGGGTGGTGTATTGATTTCGCCTGAGTTTAAGCCTGTTTATGGTCAGCTTGGCACAACCTTCGGTGGCAACCACCTTGCATGTACTGCAGCGCTCGCCGTGCTCGATGTCTTTGAGAAAGAGAACTTGGTAGAGAATGCGCATGTGGTAGGTGAATATCTCATCAGCCAACTCAAGGAGCTACAGAAGCGTAACAGTCATATCACCGAGATTCGCGGACGTGGACTCATGGTAGGTGTCGTTCTCGATATTCCTCACAAGGAGGTTCGCAACAAGCTCATCCACGAGCAGCATTGCTTCACAGGTTGCGCTGGCACCAACATCCTCCGCATTCTTCCTCCATTAATATTGAGCAAAGAAAATGTTGAGGATTTCATAACCCGCCTTGAGGCGGTGTTATAAGTGAAGAACGAAGAGTGAAGAGTGAAGAATCAAAATGCTTAACAGCTTATTATAAAGCTAATAAATTCTTCACTCTTTACTCTTCACTCATCACTTAAATATGTTTAACCGAAGATAGAGAGTTTAGAACCATAAAAACTATCGGATTCTTCACTCTTCACTCTTCACTCTTCACTTAATCTATGAAAATTTCTATCATTGGAGCTGGAGCCATGGGTGGTGCCATGGTTGAAGGACTCTTGCAGAGCGAGAAGTTTCTTCCTTCCGACATTACTGTCTCTGACCACAATCAGCCAGTTTTAGACCACTTTGCAAGCAAAGGAGCAAGCGTAACATTAGACAACCAGCTTGCCGTAGATGGTACCGACATCGTATGCGTAGTGGTAAAACCATGGTGCGTAGAGAAAACACTAAAGGGCATCAAGGATGCTCTCGACTATAAGAGCCAAAAGCTCGTTGTTGTGGCAGCAGGTGTTCCTTCTGCCGAAATCAAGCAATGGCTCGATAAGGATGGTTGCACACCAACTTTCTTCCTCGTAATGCCAAACATCGCCATAGCCTACAAGCAGTCTATGACTTTCATCACTCCTGTAGACGCATCGGCAACAGAAATAAAGCAGATAACCGACATCTTCGACGAACTTGGCGAAAGCCTCATCATGGAAGAGCGTCTGTTCCCTGCAGCCACAGCTATGTCGTGTGCCATCGCTTATGCCATGCGCTATGTCAGAGCTAATGTAGAAGGTGGCGTAGAAATGGGCTTCAAAGCCAAGGATGCCAAGAAGATTGTTTTGCAGACCATAAAGGGTGCTGTAGAATTGCTACAGGCTACAGGCGAGCACCCTGAATCAGCCATCGACAAAGTAACTACTCCTGGCGGTTGCACCATCAAGGGTCTAAACACCATGGAGCAAGAAGGCTTCACCAATGCCGTTATCAAAGGTTTGCTGGCTGGCAAGAGATAAAATCAAAACAACCTACAATATAAAATGCTGTAAGAGTTCAATCTCTTGCAGCATTTTTTCATAAAAAATAACGCCTAAAAAAGTAAGAAAGATATATCTCAAATTTGTCTAATTCCATTTCTATTCGTTTATTAGTGAAACATTAAGTTGTCCTAATAAATGGACATGGATTTGTTCTATGAGTTCCTATTATGAGAAGTTCGCCTCCCCCTGTGGCGAGTATCTTCTCATAATAGGAATTGTCCTCACCACGGTAGATTATGGATGCGTTCTTGTCACGTTTGATTTTCTTCTCCTTGATCAAGCGTTCTTTCTCTTGGCGAATCTTATCAAACAAAACGCTTGCTGGTTTCGGCATTATGAATTCTGCGGTACAAGTTTTCCCTGTATCGCCCATTGTAATATGCTGTTCTTTAATTGTTTTCCGTTCATTATTAATAATGAAATGTCAATGTGTCTTTAAAAGTTGTTGTCCTTGTTTCGTTCTTTGAGATAGAACAGATACAACTTCTTTCCTATTTTGTCTTTTCTGAAAGTACGCTCATGCTCAATCGGAATTGTGGATAAGCGCACCTTGGCAATGCCGTCCTTTATCTTCTCAAACTGTTCTGGCGTGATTTTGAATTGAGCAGTAGAACTGATTTCCGTTACTGGACAAACGATGTTGCCTATTAGTACACCTGCTGATTCTGAGTCATTGCTAATTAGTGAGCCTTGTAGCTTTATCACTTCACCGTCAAAATTCTTGATGAGCATTGTAGACTCTTTCAAGAAAGTCAATCTGTCCGATTTCACTATGGCAATGATATAGTAAACGGAATCCTGCCTTGTGACACTATATTTCATGCTGCAACCCTCTGCTGCCAATGGCTTGTAGGAGTAGCCAACAGTTTGTGCCCGGCTAACAAAGCAACAGAGCAATACTACAAGCATACATGTCAATCTAATCTTCATCTTTTACATTCTTTACCTTTTGTAATTCAAAAAACTCTTTCTGTTCACGGATTTCTCGGCTCAACTCTTCTTCTGTAGGAAGATAAGTAAGATACTTAGCGGCAAAGAGCTGCTTGCTGTCTTTCAATATGGAATAACGTGCAAGGTCTTTGCTAGTGTCAGAACACAGAACCAAACCGATAGTAGGATTATTGCCTTCCTCTTTCTTCAACTCGTCATACATTCTGACGTACATATCCATCTGTCCCACATCCTGATGAGTTATCTGCGTAGTCTTTAAATCAATAATGAGATAGGACTTTAGGATGATGTTGTAAAACACAAGGTTGATATAGAAATCGCCCATGTCCGTCTTGATATGCTGTTGGCGAGCCACAAACGCATAGCCTTTACCCAACTCCATGATGAAAGTCTGCAAATGGTCGATAATGGCAGTTTCCAGTTTCGATTCACTATAGGCAGGGTTCTGTGGTAATCCTAAGAACTCTGCTATCACAGGATTCTTGAGATAAGAGAGTTTGTCTTTTTCAAAATCAGAAGTCAGCGAACGCATCTCGTCACTTACCTCTTTGCGCAGATGCTCAGGGGTTTGCAATAATCGGTAATAGTATTGTGAGGAGATATTACGCTGTAAGGTACGGTAATCCCATTGCTCACGAGCCGCCTCCTTCAAATACCACAACCTTGCATCCGCATCTTTTACACGCAGTAAGCGTTCATAGTGAAGCCATGATAAGTTAGGGTAAAATGGTATCGTAGATTCGTCAAGCGGTGCTTGACGAATTGGTTCGTCTGTGAGTTTGAATTGGTCAAGTATTGCTTGACCAATTTGTAATTTACTGAACATCAGGTAAAAAGAGCGCATATTCTTTATGCTTGTCAGTCCGAATCCCCTGCCGTATTCTTCTGTAAGGGTTTGGGAGGCCAATTCTATGACATGTTTGCCATATTTCGCACGTTCCTTTCCATTTTGTTCCTGTGCCACGATACGCCAACCGATAAGCCAGTTGCGAACCACTAATAGATGGTCTGCACTGCGATAGGCTTGCCGACGTGCTTCACCGGCTAAATGCTTCAAGTCAGAGACAAAGTTTTTCTCTGGTTGAGTCAGCTTTTCTGTTATGTTTGTTAATGCAGATTTTTCCATATCATCCAATTCTTTTTGTCAACCAGTACTCACCATCAAAAAACATGCCTTCAATGTCAAAGCTCTTACCTAACTGTTTTGCAGCCTAGTTTGTGAAATTCCCTTGCTATCTAAGACATCTTTTATCTAGTTTAGTTTCATAAATTCACCGTATTTTGCTGCAAATATACATTAAATTTTGCGATAAGCATTATAAATTAAGCTATTTTGTAAATCATTCCAATATAACAATTGTTATTTCGTGTAGTTATTGCACCTTTGCAGTAGAGAAGAGTTGTTTGACAGCAAACGTATGCATATTGCAGAAATTGGAACTGTTCCCAAATCATTACCTCTATTGAGGTATAAGACTCATAAATAGCTCATTTTAAGCTATTCTGCATATTTTAGCGTAATTTTCTTCAAAACTATACATACCAAATGCGGTAACTTCAGATAATACCATTAGCATGATTTTTGGAAAATGAGCGTAGCTCCTTGCCTGCAGATGAACGAGGAAGCTTTCGAGAAGAAGCATATTTCTTCAGAGAAGGAACTTCTTTCTTTCGAGAAGGAATCTATAGTGAAGAATGAAAAGAAGGTTTCTAAAGCCCGAATCCTGACTTGGATTACGGCATCTGTTGCAGTAGCGGCAAGCCTCTTCCTTTTTATTTTCCGTTCATCCCAGGAGATTTCTCAGCCTACGGAGTTCTCCATGGAACTTTTCTCGGAGGTCACTTCTCCCAAGCAGGTGGAGCAGACCCTGAGCGATGGCTATTGCGTGGTTTCTACCCCGGCAGCAACCACCACCTTGGTAACGCTGAGCGATGGCACCAGGGTGATGCTCAACGCCAATTCTACGCTCGAATATCCTGCATCTTTCGATGATGCAGAAGTCCGTGAAGTCCGTCTGAAGGGCGAGGCTCATTTCGAGGTAACCAAGAATCCTCATCGTCCTTTTGTGGTAAAAGCGGGCGAGATGCAGACGCAGGTATTAGGCACCATATTCGATGTGAAAGCCTATCGCAAGGATGCCCCAAAGGTTACCTTGATGCAGGGCAAGGTGAAGGTGAGCAATGCCGATACAGAGGTGGAAATGCGCCCGGGGCAGACCGCCACGCTCCAGACGGATAAGATAGTAGTATCTAAGGCTTCCTCTTCAGTCTCCGATTGGCTGGAAGGCGATTTCGATATGGATCAGGTTACGCTGGCAGAGGCGATGAGCGACATCGGTGCCTGGTACAACAAGACCGTAGTCTTCCAGTCCCAGGTGAATATGGATAAGCTCATCCACTACCGTTTCTCCCGCAGGGCAAGCCTGCAGGAAATCATCACGGCGTTGAACGAGATGGGGGTGGCAAGAATCAGAATGGAAAAAGGCAAGATCATGGTGCTTTAAGCCATGATTTTGCCTGTTCCTGTTCCTTTTTCTATTCCATCTCCCATATCGGCATAACCTCAATCCTTATCCCGTCTCGTTCGAAGGTCTCCCGTTGGGAGAAAGTGATGATTTTTCCCTGTTTGCAGCCTGTAACGGAGGAGGCAGCTATCAAGCCTCCTATCTCTCGTTCTACGTTATCATCATTCAATGTCCAGCAGACTTGTATCAGCTCAGCAACACGCTCGCCCTTTTTCACAACGAAGTCGCATTCCTTCGATTCATAGAAGTAGAATATCCCGTCCTCTTCTCCAAGCGTTCTCTCCAAGTTGAGATAAACGATATTCTCCAAAGCCTTGCCTGCATCTTCGCTCTCAGGCAATAATACGGCATTGCGCAGGGCAATGTCAGCCACATAATACTTGGCAGGAGCAGAACGCTGTTTTACCATCGACTTATCGTATTTTTCCACTTTGCGAAACATGAAAATGTTGCAAGCATAGTCGAGCCACAGATAGAGGGAATCCTTGGAGACCTTTAAGCCTTGCGATTTCAAGTCGTTATAAATATTGTTCACGCTAGTCGGCTTCGTGAGATTGTTCATCACACGCTTTAAGAAATAACGCACCACCGAAGGAGAAGCTCCGATATGATAATGCTCCACCATATCCCTGAAGAGCATGGTGTTGAAGTAAGACTGCAGTATTTTGACTTTTTCCATCTTGCTTTTTTCGAGAACAACCTCAGGAAAACCGCCCTCCTCGCAATAACCGCGGAAGGAGACCGCCAACTTTGCCTTTCCAGCTTCGCTAAATGGATTTGCCTTGGTGCCTTTGAACGCCAAATATTCCTTGAAACTCAAAGGATACTCGCGATATTCGTCAGGCCATCCTCGCAAAGCGGAAGCCATTTCTTCTGAAAGCATCTTGGCTGTGCTACCTGTTACATAGATATGCTTGCAATAATTCTTATACACCCGGAGAACAAAGAGTTCCCATCCCTCTATGAGTTGTATCTCATCAAAAAACATATAAACATCCTTAAGCGATGTGTCAGGATACATTTCACGATAAGCTTGCAGCAATTCATCGAAGTTTTCGGGCGACATGGAAAGAAAACGTTCATCGTCGAAGCCTACATAGAGGATGCGCTCTTTTGGAATTCCTTGTTGTAGCAGGCGATTAATCGTAAGTCCCAATAATGATGACTTTCCGCAACGGCGAATGCCAGTAACAGTCACGATGCGGTTTCCATCCAACGGAAGTTGGGTGCTTCTCTCTTGCAAGGCAAAAGGTAATTCCTCTTGGTGCAAGGAAATGATTGACTGAAATGTGCTGCGTAGTTCCATTTGTGTACCTTCTTTATTACTGATTATTTTATTGTTAATATGTAGATACCTACACTCGGTTGCAAAGATACAAACCTTCCTTCTAAAAAGGAAAGAAATCGGTGATTATTTCCTTTAAAAAAGGAAAGTTTCTATTTTTATCTAAAATCTCTTTTTGCTCTTTAAATCTCTATTTGTTGTCTTGCAGTAGCCATTTCCAGATAGGTACTACCTCTATCGTATTGCCATCTGCCATTATTTGGGTCTGGCAATCACGGGTGATGATGTAGCCGTGATAGCCTGGAAAGGCTTTCTTTTGATAATTTGCTTGTCCATACAGAAATATTTTAAAGTACACTTTGCAAAAATCCGAAAATATTTCTAACTATACTTCGAAATAATCCTAGAAAGCGGTTTGTTTAAGGAAAATTAATGTCTTTCCTATGATTTTCTGTTCCTAAGGTGAAAAGCAAATGGATTGGGCTTGCCTTC